>CEUL01010641.1_pt1 | contig 39313 bp, 37 predicted proteins | sample 427021 | NCBI WGS metagenome assembly CEUL01 (sample SAMEA2622800, study PRJEB7988) | marine metagenome | isolation source: saline water (ENVO:00002010), including | reverse complement strand
ATTACTTTTACTGGGAATTTTCGCCATATTTTTCTTCATCAGATCAAATATAGACCACCTCTCTGGAAATAGTCCAGAGTATATAGCATTCCTCGGCGTGATTAGTATGGCTTTTGTAGGTTTATTACTCCTCCTTTTTGTAGATGTACCCTACCCTGCAGAACTTAGTTCGGGATTAAATTTCCGAGTCACTAGCATCTCCCTTTTACACCCTCTAATTGCCCTCTCCATAGCGATAGGGTGTGCATTTCTTGCATGGTTATCTAGATTTTTCTCCAACAATAACCTCCCTCGATGGGGATATCCGATTCTCCTTCTTGTCATATTGTCATTTACAACTCTTATTCTCTATCTAATTTTCCCCGATGTATTTGGAATCTTAAGAAGAAATCTAATCCGAACTTTCGGGTTTAATATTTCTGCAGGAACCAGAACGATCTCCGAAGCCATGTCGTTTTTATCACTCGCCGATGCCACTCTCGGTATTAGTTGGATCGACGTAATCCGTCAAGAATATGGTTATGCCTTTTTCATGGCATTTCTTGCTCCATTCTTCATCGTGAAGAATTATTTAAGTGAGAAAAAATACGAATCCGGCATTTTACTTTTGATCATTTGGTCCATTCTGATTGGGGCTGCAGCTTTCACTCAAGGTAGGTTCAATTATTATCTAGCAATCCCTGTTGTAGTGTTAAACGCATATGTATTGAAATGCATCTTCCAACAATTCAATATAGGCAAACTTCGGTCCATAAGGCCGTATCAATTTGGAGTCATTCTCGTAGTTTTTCTTGTGGTACTTTTCCCCTTGGCAATCCCCATTCAAGTAGGAACTGATGGCACCACGCCAATCAATACTTACACGGTTTTCGACATCACTGAGACCATCCCTCTCAATGAAGTATCAAATTGGGACCCTGCACTTCAATGGATGAGAACTGAAACACCAATTGTGGGAAACTATGGTGGTTCAAACAATCCCCTTGACTATTATGGAACTGTGGAATCTAATCGTCTGGGGGACAATGCCGCAGGCGATTTTGCATATCCCGATGGAACCTATGGTGTAATGTCCTGGTGGGACTATGGACATTGGATAACCTTAAGGGCCGAGCGGATTCCTGTTTCCAACCCCTTCCAAGAGGGTGCGGTAGTTTCAGCAAACTATCTACTCTCCCAAAGCGAATCCGAATCTGAGGATGTCCTTTCCGACCTTGATGAGGGATCTGGAGTTCGCTATATCGCTTTAGATTGGCAAATGGTATCTTCTGGAGTAAAACTGCATGGACCCGCTACCTTCAAAGAAGGAGTCTCCGTTCGAGATTACCAAAACTATCTATTTGAAGAGGTCCCTGTAAGTTCTGGAGGTGGGTATCAGCTACGTCATATTCTTCACCCCTCTTCTTATTACAACTCCCAAATGGTTCGGCTTTACCACTACCATGGAAGTTCCATAGCTCCAACACCTCTTGTCATTGATTGGGATATCGTACCCGGACTTGACCCTGAATACTATAAACTGTCCCAAACCCGGCCTGGGGATCCTGATATGTTCCTAGTTTTCGAAACAATCGAAGAGGCTCAGAGTTTCACTCAAGAAAATCCCACTTCCCAGCTAGGTGGAATTGGAACATTTTCAACAGAATCTGTCCCCGCACTTGAGCACTACAGGCTAGTTTATGCCACACCAAATGTGGTTCAGATTTCACCTTATTATGTGCATACTCCCTCTTCCTGGGTTAAAATTTTCGAGCGCGTTCCTGGTGCAACCATTACTGGGACCGCGCCACCTAACACTTCCATTTCTGCAATAGTGGCCATGCACGTTCCTACAACAAATTCCACGTTTCATTATGCCCAACATACTACCTCTGATTCTTCTGGAAAATTCACGATGACCGTTCCATATTCCACGATAGGATATGATGAACTTGGGCCCGAAAATGGTTATACCAATGTCGATGTACGCGCTGCGGGCCCTTATTATATCACCACTGAATTCCAAACCCATGAAGGCACTATTCATGTACCCGATTCCTCTGTAAATGGCCTCGGGCCCGAACTCACTATCGATTTGAAAGAAAATTTCTGGGAACTATGCAATTGCGTCTGGGACGATTCTATTGGTATAATCAAGCCTAAGGAAAATACACCATGAAAGAATCACTAAAAGAAGCACTTCATATCTACGTGAAAGGAATTTTCATGGGAACTGCAAATATAGTCCCCGGACTATCTGGAGGGACAATTGCACTTATAATCGGTATATACGATCGTCTTTTATCTAGTATCTCTGCATTCAACCTATCCCTTTTATCTAACTTAATCCATTCAAGAAATCCTTCTTCAAAATCCAATTTTCAGAACTCCATCCGCGAACTGGACCTATTCTTTTTAGCACCTTTATCAATTGGGATAGTAACTGCTATAGTGATCCTTTCCAATCTCATTTCATTTGTATTTGTACATTTTCGTGCTTCTGCAAATTCATTTTTCATAGGCATTTTGGTCATGTCACTAATCCTACTTTATAATGAAGTTAGATTGGATTCCATTTTTAGGATTGTATCAACAATACTTGCATTTTCTATTTCCTTTTTCTTATCTGGAAACATTTCTGCCATCCAAACTTCCCCTGGACTTTTTTATATTTTTATCTCTGGTGTGTTGGTCAGTCTCGCCATGCTACTACCTGGAATTTCCGGAGCGGCTCTACTTTACATTATCGGATTTTATGAGTTCTTGCTTACAACTCTAAATGAGTTCTTATTTTCCTTACCCGCATTATTTGATGGAGATTATCACACTATCTTAAAATCATCATTGATTCTTTTTGTGTTTGGTTTTGGATTCTTTATCGGACTGATCAACTCTGCAAAATTTGTAAAACTTGCCTTAACTCGAGATCGAGCAACGACCATGTCTGTTCTAATTGCATTAATGGTGGGCTCTTTTAGATTTCCAATTTCTGAAATAGTCAACAACATTCCATCCTCAAACTTCAGCTCAATTCTCCTGATTTTATTTTCTTTTTTAGTGGGGATATTTGTACCTTATACATTATCCCGAGTATATAATTCTTCTACTTGATTAGATTTTTCTCGAGACTTTCCAATCGATAGGCTCATTTTTTTGTATTGTCAGTCTCAATCAATGAACCCCCCTCTTGCCATCGATATAGATGGCACAATGTCTCGAGAAGACCGTTCCATTGAGGGCCGTATTTTTGACGCTCTGAGAAGTTGGAATGGAACTATTGTAGTCGCAACAGGAAAAGCAGTACCCTACCCAATCGCACTCTGTGACTACATAGGCATAGATATATTGGTTGTTGCAGAGAATGGAGGAATCATAGTTCACAACGATGATCTCATTCCTACTTATGATCTCTCCGCACTCCATAAGTTTGATAAAGCTTTCCGTGGGGATGGACACGACTATGGTTGGCCAGGATCTGATCTGGTAAATCGATGGAGACAAACAGAAATAGCAGCCTCACACAGCGTCTCTTTAGACCTTCTCAAAAGATATGCTAGCCAATTCGACCTGAATGTAGTAGATAGCAATTACGCCTATCACATTAGCCCATCTGGTGTGGATAAAGGGGCAGGGTTACGCGCCATTTCCAAACGAATTGGACTTGATCCAATGGATTTCGTTTCCATCGGAGATTCTGAAAATGACATCCCTTTATTCCTTGCAACCGGAAATTCATATGCAGTTTCAAATGCTCCTCTATCTGTCCAAAAGATGGCAAATAATGTGACCACTTTACCATCTGCATCGGGATTGTTAGAAGTTCTCTCTTCTTTAACAAACGATTAAATTTCTTTTTCTCTTTCGTTCACAAACTCATCTCTCCACTTTTTAAACATTTCATCGGTCCAATCTTCTTCAAATCTCTCAATACATGGAATTTCATAAGGAATCAGGCTCTTTATTCTTGAAATCATTTCTTCAAACATTTCATCTGAAGTTTTAATTATAAGTATGGATTCCTCTTCATTTTGAATTTCGCCATCCCACTCATATATCGAACTGCATTCTATTATATTCACACAAGCAGCGAGGCGCAACTCAACAATTTTATATGCTATTTCTTCAGATAATCCTCTTGGAACTGTTACATACCCCGTCGGCATTATACTACTTCTATGATTGATTTGTGAGTTCCTGTTATGTCCCATTCATGCATACAGAACTTCTCGCCTACCATCTCTTTGCCATTTATCTCTCTAATTTCCCAATTACTAGTCTCCCCATCCCATTCCTCCACCCTCTCGCATAAAATACATTTGCGATCTGTTGGTGGACATAAACGAACCTCCTCGGACATACTCTTTCACGTTGATCTCTGTAGTATTTAAATAGATCTACAAATTCGATACATGTAACCCAGCGAACGTACAATCAACCCTATGACTTCTGGAACCCCTATAGGTTCTATTAAACTTCTTGGAACTTCTCATGTTTCAAAAGATAGTGTGGATCTAGTTACTCACACGATTGAAACTGATCTCCCCGATGTAGTCGCAGTTGAATTAGATACTCTTAGATACAAGCAACTTTGCGATGATTTCCCCGATGAATTAGCCCCAAACAAATTCCTAAATAACAAAGCAGTTTTCCAATTTTTAGCATATTGGTTACTCTCCACAATCCAGAAAAAAATAGCAAAACATTTCGGCGTTACCCCCGGTGCGGACATGAAGGCGGCAATAGATGTGGCGAGAGAGAATCAAATTAATTTGGCCCTGGTGGATCGAGATATCCAAATAACGATAAATCGATTCTGGAATAGCATTTCTCCATTACAAAAAATAAAATTAGTTTGGGAACTCATATTTAGCATCACGAGTTTCAATTCTTTCCTTACTTCAAATGAGTATGACCCCTCTACTGCGGAAGATACTGATATAGTAACTGCCATGATAGCTGAATTCCGTAAATTTTCCCCCCGCGGAGCACAGGCACTCATCGACGAACGAGATGCATATATTGCCCATCAACTACTAAAAATAGCCTCTGTAGAGACGAATATAGTGGCAGTAGTGGGGGCTGGTCATGTTTCTGGAATTGAACAGTATCTTTCGCATCCTGAGAATCTCCCGCCTCTTGATTCTTTAACTCAACTTTCACATAAAACCCGTTTTCCCATTTTCAAACTCATCGGATATCTCATAGCGTTGGCATTCATTTCCTTTTTCATTTTACTGGTCATGGCAGGGGTACAAAATATGTTTCTACTCCGACTCTTCTTTTCCTGGGTTTTGTTTAATGCCATTTTCGCTTTCACCTTCGCCAAACTTGCTGGTGCGCACTGGTCTAGTGCAGCCGTTGGTGGACTAGTCGCTTGGGCAACTAGTCTCAACCCTTTATTGGCCCCTGGGTGGTTCGCGGGATATATTGAACTAAAATACCTTTCAATTTCAACATCAGACCTTGAAAAACTAAATGACCTATTTGACAATAAAGACGCATCAACTTCATCTCTTTTGTCTAGTTTATATGATGTACCCTTATTCAAATTGATTATGATAGTCGCAATGACTAATATAGGAAGTATTATCGCTAGTTTTCTATTTCCCTTTATAATTATCCCCCTCATCGCCCCTGATATTGGCGGCATATCCGCCCTGTTCGACGCACTTTTACAAGGGGTGGAGAATATTCTTGATATCCTTATATCAATCCTTTAAAGTCTTTGAAACCTTGGATATCTACACCTTCTTCTGTAATCACTGATAAATAAATTCCATCCCCACTAGCCGCATCTCTTTGGCTAGCACTTTTAATCGCTTGTGCTGCAACAGAAGAAGCCTCTTTGTTGGTCATTCCCTCTTCATACTTGTCTTCAAGTACCCCATACGCCAACTGCATTCCACTACCTGTAGCAACATAATTATCTAGCATAACTGCTCCCCCTATGTCCAAACTGTATACTTGATTCCCTTCTTTATCCACTCCTCCCAATATTGGAGATATTAAAAATACAGTCCAGTTGCTTCTAAGGAAATTTCCAGCCAATGTAGCAAGTGCTTTGATACTCATTTCCTTGCCTCTCCTCATTCCATATAGATTGGTTTCTGCCTTTAGCGAACGAATAAAAGCCTGAGCTCCCCCTACCGATCCACACATGGTCACTGCAGCATTTGGATGTACTTGTTCTACTTTTTGAACATCTTTACTTGCAATAAATCTGCCTCCCAAACTAGCTCTCATGTCCGTTGCCAATACCACACCTTCTGCGGTAGACAACCCAATTGTTGTCGTCCCCGTCTTTACAATTTCTTCCATTTCCTCTCGACCCATTTTTTGCTGAGGCACGTTCCCCAACTCGGGTCCATATGGATTTGAAAATAATTTTCTTCTTGTACTTATTCGAGAATCCGTATCAGAGGTAGTAGTCATCATCCCATGTTACTTGCCTCTATACATAAAGCCTCAACGCTTCGGACACAGAGTATTGCTATGCCATCCTCCTAATCTCCTCAAGAAACACTTATGTATTACTCCTGGTTATTATTTTTATGGAGTTGCCTACCCCCCAATCTCTCAAAAATCGAAGAATCGAGCTTGGATTAACTCAAAATGAACTTGGGATGCGAGCAGGAGTGTCTCAACCCTTGATAGCCAGAATAGAAGGAGGGGATGTCGACCCCCGATTATCAACACTCCGTAGGATCGTGAACGCTATGGATGAGAAATCTGGATCTCTGGTTCGTGCAGAGGTTTTAATGCACCAGGATGTTATCAGCGTATCTCCTGCAGACACAGTACAGGCCACCGTTAAGCGCATGCAGGACACTGGCTATTCTCAATTACCTGTAATTCAGGATGGATCTTCTGTCGGTTCTATTAGCGATTCTGACGTCATTCAGTCCCATGCAAAATATGCAGAAATAGGTGATTTATCTGTGAGCGAAATCATGGGGGAGAGTTTCCCAACTGTCAGTAAAAATTCCACCCTAGATGAAATTTCTAGTTTATTGTACCATTACAAAGCCATTGTTGTTATGGACTCTGGGACTACTGTTGGAATCATAACCCAAGCAGATGTAGCTGCATACCTCGGCACTGATACTTCTGTTTAATCAAACCTTTTCTCTGATAGTTTCTCCAACACCTGCCATCCAGTATAGCCCCTGCCTATGACTTAAATAACTGTTCAATTTTCTTTAAGGTATCTGCTTCACTTGATTTTTTATCGCCACGGACTGCGACTACTCGCGGAAATCTAAGTGCATATCCCGAAGAATAATTAGAAGAACGCTGGATTTCTTCGTATCCCACTTCCAGGACAATTCTTGGTGTTAATGTTACCATTTTTCCAGTTTGGTTTTCTATATATGGACGTAACAATTCGGTCATCGATTCTAACTCTGCATCTGTAATCCCCGTCCCCACTCTACCAACATTTTTATACACTATACCTGAATCATCCGCCGACGAAATAACCGCGAGTTCAAACGCTCCCAAAAAATTCGCCCGACGACCCTTCCCCCACTCTGCTCCCGTGATTACACAATCAAGGGTATCAACACTCGGTTTGCATTTTAACCAATTTTTCCCTCTCTTCCCCGGTGCATATAATGAATCTGGATTTTTCAACATAATCCCTTCAAACCCACTTTCCAAAAATTCTAATTCCATTTTCTTTATTTGCTCTGAATCATCGGTGAGAACAAGGGGGGAACTCCCCTTTTTTAAAATAGAATCAAGGTGCCCCCTGCGCAAGGACAATGGGGAATCTAACAGGTCAATCCCATCCGCATGAATGCAATCAAAAAAATAAGGTCTGAGTCGAACTTCCTTTCGGGCTTTTTCAATATTATGTTTGCGTCTAAATCTCCGAAGAACTTCTTGGAATGGTAGTGAATTTCCATCAGAATCTGCAGCAACGACTTCTCCATCAAGAATAGCAGGCTTAGAAAGATTTTCTTGGAGGAATTCAACTACTTCTGGAAGTGGATTAGTTACATCTTCCATATTCCTAGAATAAAGACGAATTGAATCTCCATTATAGTGCGCTTGAATTCGAGCACCATCATATTTTGGTTCTACCGATATTCGTTTCCAGGTAGAAAGTGCGTCTTCAATAGTACTAGATTGAGCCAACATTGAGCTAATGGGCCTTCCAATTTTTAATTTAATTTTGTGCACCCCTTCAAGTCCTTCATCCCGGGCTACTTCTGCTACAAAACCAAAATCGTTTGAAACTTGAAGGGCCCTTTCAACATCTGCTATTGGTATGTCAAAAGCTGCTGATATGGCATCTCTAATTGCCCCTTCACCCACGCCAATACGCATTTCTGATAAAACCAATCTCGCGAGATATCTAGCTTCTATAGGTCCACATAAATTGAATAAATTTGAGAGAACACGGCGCTTTTTTTCCAAACTCCCCGTTCCCTGAATAGAAGCTATGGTATATAGATCTGAATATAATTCAGATATGGTCATGGCGGCTGTTTCTTCCGATCCAAATGAAAACAACCCCCGCTGAGAACCAGAATTATATTTTTCAGCAACAACTCCTATTTCGCCAAGACTTGCTAAATCATTTTCAATATCTTCGATTGTAACATCCGAACCCGCCGCAGAAGCTATCGCATTATAACAAAGACTAGGTCCGATATCCATTTTTTGATCATCCCATGCAGGAAAAACACGTCCCAAGAGAAATCTGACAACAATTTTCACGTCGGAATTCTCGTCGTTGAACAGGTCTACTATCAGTTCGCGAATCGAGAGATCTGATGGTTCGTCTTCGATTTCTCTCAGACGATTTGCAAACTGTATGAGTTCCATTGGATCGTGTACCCAGTGGATATGGATAAACGCACCGGGAGAAAACGATCCGCCCATTCAAGGGATTGAGTCATACTATCATCACATCTCTGTATGTCCATTTTCACTTTCACCACGCTCTAGGCTGAGATATATATAATCTTGAGCAGAAGAATATTCATAAAAGATCATGATCTCAAGAAAATCAACTTGCCCCAACTGTAAACAAGGATATATCATAGGGACCTTTGGATGTACTTATTGCGGTACATCTGGTGTGAACACCTCTTTATTTGCCTATAATTAATTATTTATATAATTCCCATTTCCGAAAGCCTCTTTGGTAAGTACTCTTCAGTAACGAAGTCCAAACCCCTAGAAGCTAGTGCTTGTTGTTCTGCCTTTTTACCCAATTCGAGTTGCAGTTCTATTTGTTTGGTCCAATATTCGCCCTGAAACCTTGGATCTTGAAGTTCACTTTTTAAAGCGTTTATGTCTGCATCAGCCAATTGATCTGAGGGGAGGTCATATTCTATGATGTCTACTGGTTGAATCCCCACAAATTGTGCAGCAGGGGTGGCAAGCTCTGGACTCAAATGTGCACTTTTAACAGATCCATATGCCACAGATCCAAAAATTCTGTAACTCCATGGATCCCCGTCTGTGAAAACTAACACTGGAAGGCCAAGCTCTTCATTTAACCTCTTTATCAACCTCCTAGTCGCCCGAGCAGGTTGTCCCTTCAAATGAACAATAATGGAATTATAATCTTCGTCAAATCCATTTTCAACTAGGCGATCCCGCATACCCCCTGTCTCAACCGCCATGACAAAATCTGCAGAGTGATCAATAAATTTAATCCTATCTGTGTTTGCTGGAATTTGATAACCCCCTTCTCCAACATCCTCTTGACAGTGAATTTCACGCTCCCCTCTTCGTGTTTTTTCTTCAATTTTAAGAGGGCCGATCACCGTAGCACCCGATTCTTCAGGACGCATATGAAAATCTTCCCGTCTCACCCCTGATACTATTTCTAGATCTTCAATTAGCTGATTAGATTCTTCCTGAGCGGTAAATTTTGCCTCTTTTTCTCTCCAACTTTCTGATATATAGTATAACTCTCTCAGCGTTGAAGATCTATTTTCATTAAGTTGTTTAGTTAAAAATTCAATCGTAAATGAAGCCTTTAATAATTTCGTTGCACCTCCTATATTATTTGCAATTCTAGTTGTATTTTTTTCTCCATAGACCCACACTTTTAAGTCTTCATCATATACAATATTTGATTTATTTCTAGTTGGCAATTGCATTGAAGGAACATTTCCTTCCATAAATTGGTCATAAAATTTCTCCGCAATTTCAATAAGCTTTTTGTGCCCTTTGGAATTCATATATCTAGCACCATTTTCTCCTTTTCAATCCCTTTAATATCTATATCAAATTTTGCATCTTCATCTACACTATATGACAACATCTTGGATTCATTTTTCTTAATTTTAGGGGACCATTTTATAAACCATTCTTCCCCTATATCTACCACCAATCCTTCTGAAATTTTAGTTGGTGTTCTAGATGTGATTTCTGTTATCTCCAATTCCAAATTCCCACCAGTATAGTTGGTAATAGTCAATTCCATTTTGTCACCTTTCCGAACCCGGGAAATAGTCACATTCCCTATTATTTTGGCAAGAACTAGATCAACTGGTGGCATTTCCCTTTCTGTTATTTTTGCCACTCTTTCTGCAATTTTAGGAAGAATTTGTGAAAGTGCATCCTGTTTCAGTTTTTGTTTCTGGAATGCATCCCTTTTCTGTAAATATTTCTTGAGCTTTCTAGATACATCCCTTATCGCCTTTTCAATTTCAACTTCCATCACCGGAATTCTTGCTATTGCATCTTTTGATTCACTTGTAAACGGAACATTTGTCGAAGCGATATGGACTACTAGGCTCATGGGTCCCCTTGGAATCCCTTTCCCCTTTGATTGATCCAACCCATAATTTCTCCAATCAATATTCCTTACTACCTCTGTGATTGCACACCCCCCTTGTTGGTAAACTAGTGGCACTCTATTCGCAAATCGAACTAGCTCAATTGAACTTTCTTTTTCTAAATTCCCCCCGTAGGCCAAACCCGCTTCAATCACGATTGGATCTCCTCCATACGCTATCGCCTCGCGACTATTTGATGAAAAGAATTCTGCATCCACTTCTTTACGCATTCCCGATTCTATATTGTCTATTCCAATGGGAGAAAGACAATTAGTTGGAGGTGCTCTCACATCTGTCAATTGCATTGCAGTAACTAAATTCGACATAGCATTTTTGTTCTTCTTAAGTACAGAAATTTTCGGAATTGGGTCCTCAATTATTTTCAATTCATCCCAAATACCGTTAACTATTTTCTCTCTTGAGACCTCTCCAATAGATCCGCCAACCCGCCCATCATTTCTATTATTTGTTTCTAAAATACATTGCTCTAATTCATTTTTTGTTATTCTACCTCTATATGTTTTTCTCTGTAAAATACGTACAATTTTACTTGAAACTCTTCGCACCAATTCTTCTTCTTTTCTAGAATCTGTCACAGTGTTTATCAATCCCATGAGATACAAAATCTGAGTCTCTTTAAATCTATTCCAAATAATATCCCTAACTACTTTTTGGGATTTCCCATCTAGTCTATCTCTTGGAGAATCTTCAACCGAATTCAGACTTTCTGCTATTGCCTCTTCAAATTCTATATATGTGATTTGGTCTTTTTCTTCCAATCTATTTTTCATCCGATTAATGGCTTTTGTTGGTATTTCTAGATTAGACAACCCTTTCGAAGAAAATCCCAATTCAAGTTCATTTTTTATCCCCTTTAATTCTGGAATTTCCCATTTCATTTCTCTACCGTAGTGCATATCTCTAAATTTACCTATTATCTCCTTGGCAGTTTTCTGCCCAACACTAGAAAATTTTTCCTGTAAAAACTTCAACATGGCTTCTGTCTCTGAATCTCCGCACATTTTGATTAAATACCCCACCTCAATACCATGGGGATGCGGACGAATTGATTCAGTCACCGCCGGTTTTTCTTCTGTACTTCTTTCAAATTTAAAATGCTCTCTTGGCTCAACTAACTCCACGCGAGCATGGGGGTTTGCTATAGCAGTATATCTAATGTATTCATGCAATTGAACTCTGGATCTCATATCTGCCTCTAGTGTAAAGGAAATTCTCGTTCCATGGGGGCGATCCCAATCTTTCGTCTTATGAGTGCGTATTTCTGGTTCATTTTTTTCAGTATTTATGAACAATTCAAAATAATGGGCCTCGCTCTTACTAGATGTCCTACTAGTTATTTTAACTGGCTCTCCCGAAGTCAATTGGGAATAAAGTACTACTGATGAAATACCTATGCCCTGCTGTCCTCTAGACTGTTCTCTTCTATGGAATCTAGACCCATAGAGTAACTTGGCAAACACCTTTGGAATTTGCTTTTCTGTAATCCCCGGTCCATTATCTTCAACGATGACCGTATAGTACTTTCCAGATTCCTGAATCTCAACATATATGTCTGGTAAATATCCTGCCTCTTCCGTAGCATCTAGCGCATTGTCAACTGCTTCTTTAATCGCAGTTACCAATGCCCTGGATCTGGAATCAAATCCCAGCATATGTTTATTTTTTTCAAAAAATTCGGCTATTGAAATCTGCCGCTGGCTCGCTGCCAATTTCTCTGCTATGTCATTTTCCCCTAGTTTCAACTGGGATGAATCCATTTCTCAATCCGCCATATATTTGGGATGGGTTAAAACAATTCGATTAACGTTTCCCACACTTACGTGTTAAAATTAGGCCACTTCGTCTCCCATTTGTGGGCAATTTAATACTATATCTCATTTTATAACCCTCAATATATCTAAATCGAACGCCATCCACGCCTTTAAACCCCTGGAACGCCTATATTTATTAAGGTTCTAATGTCAGGTGAAAATGCATACGGTGCTGAACATATTCAAGTGCTAGAAGGTTTAGAAGCAGTCCGAAAACGACCTGCCATGTATATTGGCTCTACCGACGAGCGCGGACTTCACCATCTCATCTATGAAACGGTGGATAATTCCGTGGATGAAACTCTAGCTGGCCATTGTGATTTAATCGAAGTAACTCTCCATAAGGATAACTCTGCAAGCATTTCTGATAACGGTCGGGGTATCCCTGTAGGCATACATCCCGAATATAAAATTCCAGCCTTAGAGGTCATCATGACCACCCTCCACGCAGGTGGGAAATTCGATAATAAATCCTATCAAGTCTCCGGTGGTCTTCATGGAGTTGGAATTTCTGTGGTGAATGCACTATCTTCCAGACTAGATGTGGAAGTCCAGAGAGAAGGGTGTGTGTGGTCGCAATCATATGGCGTTGGATCGCCAACAACAGAACTCGAAAAACTAGATCGTACCACTAGCAGCACAGGGACTACAATTCGATTCTGGCCCGATTCTGATATATTCGAAAATTTAGATTTTAATTTTTCTACTTTGTCTTCTCGCCTACGCGAACTAGCCTTTTTGAATCCTGACGCAACTATTGTCCTATCTGACGAACGCACTGGTGAGAGCCAAAGTTTCAAATATGATGGTGGAATTAAAGAGTTGGTATTATACCTAAACGAAACTAAGACTGCACTTCATGAAGATGTAATATTTATGCAAAATGAAGTGGACATGGTTGTAGTAGAAGTCGCCTTACAGTCTACAGAAAATCTCCAATCTTCGATTCACACCTTTGCAAACAATATTAACACACGTGAAGGAGGAACTCACCTAACCGGATTTAAAACAGCACTAACACGATGTGTAAATGATTATGCAGACAAACGAGGAATGCTTAAAGAAATAGATGAATTTCTTAAAGGAGACGATATTCGAGAAGGGTTGACCGTTGTCATCTCAGTTAAACACCCCGATCCCCAATTCGAAGGTCAAACAAAAACCAAACTTGGAAATTCCGAAGTCCGGGGAATCGTAGAAAGTTCTGTCCATAAGGGTCTATCAACCTATTTCGAAGAAAACCCAAAAACAGCGACCCTCATCGTACAAAAATCTTTACAAGCAGCCAAAGCACGCCGTGCTGCAAAAAAAGCTGCTGATCTAACCCGAAGAAAAAATGCCCTTTCTTCTACTTCTCTACCTGGAAAATTGGCAGATTGCCAATCTCGAGATCCTGTTAAGTCTGAGATCTTCATAGTAGAAGGGGATTCTGCAGGTGGTTCTGCGAAACAAGCCCGTGACAGGGCATTTCAAGCAATTCTCCCCCTCCGTGGCAAAATCATCAACGTAGAAAAACACCGTCTCGACCGCATACTTGAGAATGAAGAAATACGATCTCTGATCACCGCCATTGGAACTGGGATCGGAGAGGAGTTTGACCTAAGCAAAATAAGATATCACAAGATTATACTAATGACTGATGCGGATGTCGATGGAGCCCATATCCGAACGTTGTTGTTGACCTTTTTATATCGTCACATGCAGCCTTTGATAGAAAGTGGGTTTGTATATGCAGCCCAGCCCCCACTATACCGAATCCGCTATAAAAATACAACATATGACGCAATGACTGATGCGGAACGTGATAATATAATAGACACAATATGCAAAGGGTCCCCTGCTGGAATTCAACGATTTAAAGGACTAGGAGAAATGAACCCTGAACAACTTTGGGTGACTACGATGTCCCCCTCCACACGCTACTTAAAACAAATGACGATCGAAGATGCAGCAGATGCGGATCGAATGTTTTCAATCTTAATGGGCGATGAAGTCGAACCCCGAAAACAGTTTATTCGAGACCACGCTACAGATGCCGCATGGGTCGATATATAATACTAAATTAACAATAATACTTTATCTCTAATTACATCATGAGTTCTGAAAACCAACCTACAAATCCGACAAACGAAGATAGAATTCTCCGTGTTCGGATCGAAGAAGAAATGGAGCAATCTTATATTGATTATGCCATGAGTGTTATCGCTGGAAGGGCACTTCCCGATGTTCGGGATGGACTCAAACCTGTCCACAGGCGAATTCTATATGCCATGCATCAAATAGGAGTCACAAGCAGCTCTAGTCCTCGAAAAGCATCTTCCATCGTTGGCCAAACCATGGGGGATTTCCATCCCCATGGCGATTCTGCAATTTACGATGCTCTCGTCCGCATGGCGCAACCATTCTCCATGCGATATCCTCTCATAGAAGGCCAAGGGAATTTTGGATCTGTTGACGGTGATCACGCTGCAGCAATGCGGTATACCGAAGCCCGAATGGAAAAAATAACTGAAGAATATCTTTCAGATATTGACCGCGACACTGTCGATTTCCAACCAAACTATGACGATCGCCTATCAGAGCCCACTGTTCTGCCCACTCAAATTCCTGGATTATTATTAAATGGGTCTTCTGGAATTGCTGTCGGGATGAGTACTAACATTCCTCCACATAATCTCGGAGAATTAATTGACGCAACCGTTCACATAATTGACCAACCCGATTGCGATGTCACCGATCTTATAGATTTACCCGATAACCCTGGACCTGTTGTTGGACCTGATTTTCCAACTGGAGGTGCAATAGTTGGTAGGGAAGGGATTCACGATGCCTATACCACTGGCCGTGGACGCATCAGAATCCGAGCTAGTTATGAAGTCGAGCCATCTGACAGCGGCGATAAAATAGTTATAACTGAGATTCCCTATCAAGTAAACAAATCTAGAATGGTAACTCACATAGCCAATCTAGCCAATGATGGTGTCATCGAAGGCATTACCGATCTGCGTGATGAATCCAATAGAGATGGTATACGAGTCGTAGTTGAATTATCTAGGTCAGCAAATACTGATGTCGTCCAAAACCAACTTCTTGGCAGGGTTTTTGAAACATCATTTGGAGTGATCAATCTAGCTTTGGTCGATGGCCAACCCCAAATCTTGAATCTGAAAGAATCTCTATGCTATTTCATTGACCACAGAAAGGAAGTCGTCACTAGACGATCTGAATTTGATCTCTATGAATCCGAGGAGCGGGCACATATCCTCGAAGGCAGATTAATCGCACTCGAAAGGATCGATGACGTCGTTAATACAATCCGTGGAGCATCGAACCGAACCGACGCAAAACAAGCATTACGTGATCTTTTTGGATTATCCGAAGTTCAATCAGAACATATAGTCCGAATGCAACTTGGTAGCCTCACTCAGATGGAATCTGTTGAAATTCAGTCAGAACATGCCAATTTACTCGACCAAATTAAACGGCTAGAAACTATTCTTTCAGATGAATCTGAACTCTTAAAAGTAATCAAAGAAGAGCTCCTTAAAATCCGTGAAAAATATTCTAGCGAGAGGCGAACTGAAATAGTACCAGACACTGGAAAGGTCAGTAGGGATGACCTCATACCTCAAGAAAATGTGGTTATAGTGGTCACCGAATCCGACTATATTAAAAGAATGCCCATCTCCACTTTCAAAGCCCAACACCGCGGCGGGAAAGGCATCATTGGAACTGCACTTAGGGATAAAGACCAAGTCGCAACTGTATTCTTTGCCAACACCCACGATTATCTCCTTTGTTTCACCAATTTAGGGCGTGTATATCGATTAAAAGTATACGATGTACCTACTAAAAGTAGAACGGCCCGGGGTGTATCCGCCGTAAATGTTTTGAAGCTAGGCGATGGCGAAGAAATAGCTGCAGTTGTAGCCACCACTGACTTTGAACCGGGCGAATATTTTACAATGATAACCCGAGATGGATACATAAAAAGAACCTCTGTTGAATCTTTCCAAAACATCCGTACTGTTGGTATCGTGGCAACCAAATTAGAGGACGGAGACGAATTAGTAGATGTGGTTCTTACAAATGGTACTCAGGAACTAGTCATCTCCACTAATAATGGAAAAAGCATTAGATTCGCCGACACGCAGGTTAGGTCCATGGGACGTTCTGCCCGCGGAGTACGCGCAATCCGACTAAATAGTGGAGATTCTGTCGCGGGTGTGGCAGCTGTCGGAGAATCTTCAAGTTGGATTTTAACTCTAACTGAACATGGATATGGGAAGCGATCCCTACTTGATGCATATCGCATCCAATCGAGAAATGGAAAAGGTGTCATCGATATCAAAACTGTCAAAAGAAATGGAGGTGTTTGCGCAATAAAAACTGTTAGAGAGGGGGATCATCTGATTGCCATCACTGAAAAAGGACAAATAATGAGGACCATCGTCGATGGAATTTCTCTAATTGGAAGAAATACTATGGGGGTTACAATTATGGATGTGGACAAAGGCGACCGACTAGCTAGTGTTGATATAATACCTAGTTCCGGCGTAGGCGACTTCGAAATGGAACCTTCCCCTGACGAAGATGTAGAATCTCCTGTGAATGGATCTGAATCAGAACCTTCTCCTGACGAAGATGTAGAATCTCCTGTGGATGGGTCCACCGATTCTATTGATTAATACCCTCTCCTATTTATATTCAGAACAAACCTTTCTAATACCCTCTTCTAATCCTATCTCGGGAACCCACCCTGTAGCTTCAGATATTTTTGTTGAATCTGCACAAGTGTCATGCACATAAATTGATTCTGGTATTGGATTTTTTATATACTTTGCTTCTATAGCTGTTCCCAATTCCACATTGATCATATCGACAATTTCATTAAAACTAACTGGCCGTCCGGTTCCTACATTATACGCACCCGATATTTTTCTTTCTGCAACCATCTGAGTGGCCCTAGTAATATCATCAATATGTGTGAAATCCCGTGTTTGAGTCCCATCCCCATAAACTTCTGGTTCAATTCCATTAGCCATTTCTTCTGCAAATTGAGCAATGATATTTGCATATTTTCCCTTATGCGATTCGTTACCACCATACCCTTGGTAAACAGAAAAAAAACGCAATCCTGCTATATGAATTCCATACTCATTATGGAAATATTCTGCATACCTCTCCCGAGCCAATTTAGAAGCTTCATAACCTGTATGTGCTTCTACCACCATCGACTCCGATGTAGGTTTTTTTCTACTTCCATATATAGAAGAAGTAGATGCATAAACTACCCTCTCACACCCACTTTCCACTCCTTGCTTTACAGTATTGATGAACCCTTCCACATTCACCCTTGCCCCTTTAATTGGATCTTCTTTGTGCATTTGGTACGATGATAATGCTGCGAGATGGAAAATAATATCAACATCTGCCGGTAGATCTTCATCTAACACGTCGACCCGTCTAAAATCCACCGACTTATCCAAATTATCAGGAGTCCCCAGATATTCATTATCAATCGCAATCACTTCATTTTGAACAGATAATCTATTTGCCAAATTTGATCCAATAAACCCCGCCCCACCCGTGACAAGAATGGTCAAGTCTTTCATACCTACTCCATTATCAATCTCCTTAAACATTAACCTAGCTAATCTCAGTTGGCATTCAGCAAGACCCTTTGTGTGATTATGAAAAACAAATATCCTCAAGTTAGCGTGAATTATCCTGCTAGCACCACATTCGACGAATTCCGCACGACAGTGAATGAAATTGAGAACTTACATTATGATGGCTTAACAGTAGCCGATCAATCTTTACGTAGAAATACATATGCATGGTCTGCATTCGCTGCACATAATACCAATCATATATGGGTTGGTCCCGCAGTAACCAATCCCTTTTCCCGAAATCCCGGGTTAACCGCTGCATCAATAGCAACTATCGATGAAATTTCTAATGGCAGGGCAGTTCTTGGGATTGGACTAGGGGGCCATGGAGTCGGGCCATTTGGTTACGATCAGACAAGATCTATAGGAGCCTGCAAAGATTCAATCATCGCGATAAGGAGTTTACTTTCTGGAGAAAAAACAACAATGATACGCGAAGAATTCGAGCTCCATGACGCATCACTTGAGTTCAACACTCCCCCTTCTCCCATTCCCATTTACGTTGGAGGGCGGGGGCCATCACTTCTATCTCTAGCAGGTAAATTCGCAGATGGGGTTTTTATTGGAGGTGGTTTACTTTCTTCTGAAGGGATGGACTATGCCCGTGATAGAATCTCCATTGGAGCAAAATCCGTCAATAGAGATATAGCCAACCTTGATCTAAGATGTTTTGCTTCACTCTCAATAGCATCAGACGCCGACGTGGCTCTAGATGGAGTGACCCGGCATATTGCAACTCGAGTTTCAAATCAAGCTAATTTAGAAGCCTTACAACGTGGCGGAGCTTCCCAAAAAGAAATAGAACACGTGACAAATCTTGACTTGGATTCTTTAACAACAAAAGAACTCCGCGACGAAGTCCCATTTTCCATCATCGAACAATTCGTACTCTGCGGAACTCCCGAATACTGTTCAGAAAGGTTTCATTCCTTTTTCGAATCTGGAATAACTAATTTTACCATCGTAGCCAGGGTCAACGGTGAAAATGGGAGGTTTAAAAGCCTAAAACTTTTTTCAGATATGGTACTATCTCCCTACTTCTGATAAACCAATCCTTGAGTTTATGTTCTTCCCCTTTCTACATCTCAACCGTGGCTACTTTTTATCTCCCTGTTGAATTAACTAGTGTACAAAAACAAATTCTTACCGCTCTCATCAATCTCTTCTCAGTCTATGACTTTTCTACAACTGACAAATCAATTAAAGGGGAATCAATCGCAAAAGAAACTGGAAAAAATCCTGGTACTATTCGAAATCAGATGCAGAGTCTAAAAGCTCTGCGCTTGGTGGAAGGAGTCCCCGGACCTCATGGGGGGTATAGGCCTACTGCATTTGCATATGAGGCTTTAGACATTTCCCGATTAGATTCCCCTGCAGAAGTTCTTTTTTACCATAACGAAGAAATCTGTTCTGACATATTGCCACTTGAAATTACACTCACTAGTGTGAATCACCCCGATCTCTGCCGAGCAAAAGTCCGTGTTCTTGGCCCAACTCGAAATCTTAAACAATACGATTCAGTCCGAATAGGCCCCACCCCCCTTTCTAAATTAACCATAGACGGAACTATAGAAGCAAAAGACGAAACGCATGGAATTTTAATTTTAGAAATCAAATCTATGTCTGCAGAATCAAAATCCCACACTCTTAATAATTAGTAACAACAACAGTGGACCATGGACGAGCCCATTTCTATTGAAGAGATACTTTTAGACGAAGCACGATCCTTCAATATATTGGGCTATCTAGGTTTCCTTGGATTTTCAGGATTTTTAGGATTCGTTAACACAGATTTTTTCCTCGCATTTGCCTTGTTTTTTCTGTTTCTTTTAGGACGTCTCCCAAAACCCTGTAATAAATTGGGCTATCTAGGTTTCCTTGGATTTTCAGGATTTTTAGGCTTCATTGAACCCAATTTCTTCTTTTTATTTGCCCTTTTATTTCTATTTCTACTAGGGCGATTACCCACTTCTCCAATTTTCCATCCCCCCACTCCATAATCTATAATTTTCTGCGGGACTTCTGAAGTTTGTGGACCATTCCTATATCTTCAATTCTTCACCAAAAAAATATATCTCTGATCAGATAGTCATCCATATAGATATGGATTGTTTCTATGTCTCCTGCGAACGTTTACGCGAACCCGATCTGATTGGTCAACCTGTTATAGTAGGAATGAATTATACTCCCGGCGAATCTAGAGGTGCGGTAGCGACTGCGAGTTACGAGGCCAGGGATTTAGGCATCAAAAGCGCAATGAATATTTCCAAAGCTCTCTCTATCCTCCCTGACAAGGAACTTAATCCTTCATTTGAACCTTCTTGCTACTACCGCACTGCCGACAAAAACTTTTACAGGGAAATTTCCCAAAGTGTAAGAACCGTCCTTGAAGATTTTTCAGATGTCGCCCGACATGTTAGTATAGATGAAGCCTATTTGGATGTAACAAGTAAAACAACTTGGGCTTCTTCATCTAATTTTTCTCAAATTTTGAGAGATGAAATAGAGTCTGTAGTAGGTGTTCCTTCAAGTATTGGCGTTGCCCCCTCTATGAGTATCGCAAAAATGGCTAGTTCGATTGAAAAACCAAAGGGAATCGTAGTTGTCAAACCCGAACAAACCAAAGAATTCCTCTCCAACTTGCCTATAGAAAATCTACCTGGAATTGGGCCAGTCACTGCGAAATCTCTCCATTCCGATGGGATAAAACTCATAGGGGAGTTGGCTACCATTCCCACTGGGGATCTTAAAAATAAATACGGTAATAAGGGGATTTCACTTTCTATACTTTCCCGCGGAGAGGATTCTAAAAAAGTAATTCCCATGGGTCCTAAAAAGAGTATTTCCAGAGAATCTTCATTTAAACACATCACCGTTAATTCCGATGAAAAAAAAGCTTTAATTGAAAAGCTTTCCCAAGATGTTGGCTCAATTGCAACTTCCAATAATGCCCTTTTTCGAACAGTTGGAATTAAAGTAATAGAACCCCCTTATAAAATCCACACCCGTGAAATTTCTTTTGGAACTGCCACAAACGACCCAAATTTAATATCCACTTCTGCCATGGATCTCCTCAAAGATTTCCATGAAATTTCAGTTAGGAAAATGGGAGTAAAGGTTTCCAATTTAAGTTTCCATGGGGTGGAACAAACTAAAATAAATCAGTGGGACTAAACACCAATTCTTCTATTCTATATCCCACTTAATAGATCTTCTATTGATTTCTGTGGATTTTTCGATTTCGCTATACCACTAGCTAATAATATGCCCTCAGCACCCAATTCTATCGCTGCAGAAACATCCTCCCCATTCGATATGCCTGCTCCACATAGAACTGGAATTTTTGGGTTAACTTTTCCTGCAGACTCGACCGCATCCCTGACAATATCCGGGGCAGCTTTGCTTACTGGAATTCCACTTCCGATTAACTCTGGGGGTTCCACTGCAACAAATGTTGGATCCAACGACGTTGCAGCAGCAATTTGGGATGGATTATTTGCACACACAACTGTTTCTAATTTAGCTTCAGACGCTTCCTTTATGCTTTCATCAATTTCTGCAAGTAATAACCTATGTTCTGAATGATTCAACAAACTACCCCTCACTCCTGCCTCAGATAATCCCGCTGAGGTAACTGTTCCTGTTCTAACTTTCTCCCCCTCTTTATCCATATGTTGCGCCCAAGTCTCTACTCCTGTTTCTACCACTTCCTTTAAGTGAATCACCTGAGGTGCAACTGCAATTCTAACGTCCAATTCATTTGAGATAGAATTTGCGGCCTTTGCAATTTCAATCGGATCACACACGTACGTTTTCAGATTGATAAGAATGAACATGGCTCAATTCAACCCCCTAACCAGTTATTCTTTGCGCTTCATTCTGCATCTTCCAATAAGTTAATTTTTAGATGCTTTTCTAATTTCTTCCGAACCTTTTCGGTCGGTAGTACTTCTCCCCTCTCCAATTTCTTGATCAAACTAGCTCTCTCATTGAGATTTTTAGCAAGTTCAACCTGCGATAACCCTTTCTCTTCTCTCCCCTGCCTAATTTTTTCGTTAAATTCTAAGTCTACCTCTTTCATGTGATGGTACCCTTGTCCTTTCTGTTTCTTCAATCCCCCTCTTCTATTAGTTGCTTTCCGTGGTTCAATCTTATATTTTGACCCTGTACTTTGACTTTTTGTATTCCCAATTTCAACGCCAAATCTAGAGCAAGCCTGACAAACCTGTAGTATCGCCCCTTCTATTTTCATGCTTTTTGGTGAAACAACTCCTTTCCCACACATTTCACATTGAACCATGACTACTATTTCTCCGCATTCTTTGTATAAAAACTGAAGCGTTCATCAATTCTTCAATTATTCTTCAATTTTCCATTTCTCTCCACGCTTTACCGAAACGTTGTATAGCAGTCATGTGGCCACCCACTGCGACTAATATCAATAGCCATGTTATTGCATCAAAAGGCCCTATTGTGACTTTTATTGAAATATCTATCAAAACAGCTAAAATGATCAACACAAATCGATCCGCGCGCACTATTAAACCTGTATAATCTCTTGAAAAACCAACCGCCTGGATCTGAGTTCCCACATAGGATGTCATCAGTACTCCTGTCACTGCTATAAAACCAATCAAATATTGCCCCACTCCCGCTGCAAGTCCCCCAATTATCACTATATCTGCATATCGGTCAAATACATGATCTATAAGATCCCCCTTATTTGAATCCTCACCCCTCCTTCGGGCCAATTCCCCATCAAGCAGATCTAAGATCCCACTAACTGCTATCAAAACCACCCCTGCTACATATCCACTTTCTCCTGTATAAAAAGAAAAACCTGCCAAAAATGCTATGATTAATCCCAAAAAACTAATTTGGTTAGGCGTTATTAAACTATTTTCTAGAATATCTACTAGTGGTGAAATTACCTTTTTACTCCAAGGACGCAATCGTTGAAATGTCATCTATTACTTTCATTTCTACTCTTCATTATTTTAATGAATCTATCCGCTTTCCTCAAACATATATTCAATAAAAGAAACCAAACCTACCTCTGGGTCTCTATCTCCTGCTATCGCCGCTTCTATTTCTTGAACAATTACTCTTGGTTCCTTTCCAGTTCCATCTATCTCATATACTCTACTTTCTCCGTGGATTTCCACCGATTCCACTAGTATCACATCAAGAGACTCTGCCTTTACATTCTCCTCAATTGACTTTTCGATGTCAATTTCTTCATTGTATTCTCTCCCTTCCAATCTCTTCTTGAGTTCTATAGGGTGACACCGTAGAACTATCACTTTGTCTACCTCTAACAAATGTGAAATATGGGAATCAATTACTATGTTATCTTTTCCCTCCAAGTGCTTCTCTATTGCTTTAATATCTGCAATCAATGTTTGACGATTCTCATCAAAGCCTTGGTATAATTTTTTTTCTTTTATTATGTCATTCAGATGTAAAATTTCACACCCCTGTGTTATATTTTTGGAACACGTTGTTTTCCCAGTCCCCGGAGTGCCTGTAATTGCTATTCTCATTCTTGCAGGTTGTTTATTTCTTTTACTACCTTCTCTGTCTGTTCTTGATTCCCACACGTTACTCTGATGTATTCTGGCATTCCGAACGAAGTACAATCTCTAACAATGATCCCTTTATTTTTCAATTGTTCAAAACTTTCCGTAGCATTTCCTATCTCCACTAGGACAAAATTTGCATAACTTTTCATAACATTCATATCTAGATTTTTCTCCATGTATTCTCTAGACCATCTCGCCATCTCAATAGATTTACCCAGGTGTTTTTCATCTCTCAACGCCGCACTAGCCGCATAACACGATAGTTCACCAGCTGCAAATGGGGTATTGACCCTGGAGTATTCTTTTGACCCTTCCTCTGGCACTATTGCATATCCTATTCTACAACCAGCCAATCCATATGCCTTTGAAAAAGTACGAATCACTGCTATATTCTGGTATTTTTTACATAACTCAATTGAACTTCTTTTTCCTGAATATTCTCCATACGCCTCATCAACAACTACCAGTGAGTCCTCCCCTACACCTTCTATTATTTTTTCAATCTCCTTGGTGGGGAATATTCCTCCAGTTGGGTTGTTCGGATTAGTCAAATATACTATTTTTTGCCCCTTGTATCCTCTAAATACATTTTCTGCAGAAAGTTCAAATCCTTCTTTTTTTCCAATATCATATTCTTCTACCCCACCGTGATGGAACCTAGAACTCATGCCATAATATGCAAAACCTGGATTTGGAACAAGTACTCGATCTCCAGGTTCTATCATCGCCCTCGATATGTAATCTATCGCACCATCTGCTCCATTAGCAAGCCAAACTTGGCTTTCCCCAATACCCCATTTCTGTGCTATTTTATTTATCAGGTCCTTGGATGCTTCTTTCGGATATCTATTTACTCCCTCTGATTTTTCCTTCAATGTCTTTATCACATTTAAACTAGGCCCTAGTGGATTTTCATTAGATGATAAATTGATGATCTCTGATTCATCCCTCCCAATTTCTATTGCAACCTCCCCGGTACTTTTGCCTGGGGCATATTCCCTGTGCTCTGAAAGGTCGCGCGTTTTCATAAATTAGGTTATGCAAGGAATAGGCTTAAGCCCACCCTCCTAGCTCATTCTGGAATTCGAATGGTATTTTTTAGAGTGGGTATGCCTTCAATGTCCACTTCCACCACATCGCCATCGTTAAGTGGGCCTACTCCTGCAGGAGTCCCTGTAATAATAACATCTCCCTGTTCAAGCGTTATGTATTCTGTAATTTCTGCAATAATCACTGGAATTGAATATATTAATTGATCGATCGATCCTTCTTGGCGAATCTCTCCATTAACCCTGACCACCACTGATGCATTTTCTGGAACATCTTCTTTGTCAACCATTGCTGGACCGAGAGGCAGGGAGCTATCGAACGCTTTCCCCCGGACCCAATTTTGCTCTTGAAATTGATCATCTCGATTGGATAGGTCATTTGCAGCAGTATACCCTGCCACTACATCCATAGCATTTTCTTCAGATACAAACCTACACTGTTGGCCTATCACGATTGCCAATTCACCTTCGTGGTCTATTCTCTCTTTCCCCCCTAAGACTGTAACTGTAGTATTGGGATCTGCTATCGTATTTGGGGTTTTTATAAATAACATCAAACTGTCCGGAACTTCAGAATCCATTTCGGCTGCATGATCTGCATAATTTTTACCCACACAAATTATTTTACTTGGTTCAACTGGAGCTAGTAGGTCTATCTCGTCTAGTTGATAACTAACATTAGAAAATTTAACCAAATTACCTTCTAATATTCCATTCCTTATCGAGCCCGCTGGATCTCTAAATCTAACGTATTGCATGATTCTCACTTGATTTTATTACTTGATATGTATTCCGACCTCACTCAACCTGCATTTTCCAGCTAAGATCCTTAAATATCTGTGGAGTTCTACACATTCACACAATGCAACTTACTTGGCATGGACACTCCACTTGGTACGTGCGTATCAAAGACACCACTTTCTTAATAGATCCCTTTTTCACTAACCCGAAGACTTCTCTGAAGCCTACTGATATAGATCCTCCAGACTACGTTTTACTAACTCATGGTCATGCTGATCATATAGGCGATGTTGGTTCCTTCACTGATAGTACCATCGTGGCTACTCCTGAACTAACTCGTTATATCTCTGATGATTATGGGATCGATTCCACAATTGCGATGAACATTGGTGGCACCATCCAAGTAGGATCTGGCTACGTCACAATGCAAAGGGCAGACCATACAAATGGGTATTCAAACACATACTCTGCTGGAGGTGATATGCCATCAGGATACCTCCTCAGCGACTCTCCTCCACGAGACGCAGCAATGGGAAATGGAGAATCTTTCTACCATGCAGGGGATACTGGATTGTCTGTCGACATGAGGGATGTAATTGGCCATTATTTAAAACCAGACGCAGCAGCGTTGCCCATTGGTGACCACTATACTATGGGCCCATTTCAAGCCGCAATAGCTGCAAATTGGTTGGGTGTTAAATTCGCATTCCCAATGCATTATGATACATTCCCTCCTATACAGCAAGATCCATCCGTCTTCGCTGAGGAAGTACTCTCCATAGGTGGGGATGCACAAGCAGTAATCTTAGAAGCAGACGTCCCCTTCGATCTAACAAAAAATTTACAATCTCTACAATAACCGCCGTTTATAACTTAGATATTATTTCTTCTGCGACATCTACTGTTTTCTTCTTCCCACCAAGATCTGGAGTAGTTTTACCATCAATCAAAGTTTGCTCTGCAGCCAAACGAATTTGTCTTGCTTCCTCCTCGTATCCTATGTATTCAAGCATCATACATGCTGACAGTATAGACGCTATTGGATTGGAGATCCCCCTCCCTGCTATGTCTGGAGCCGTCCCATGAACCGGTTCGAATAGAGCACATTTAGGACCAATGTTCGAACTAGGTAGAAGACCAAGGCCCCCTACCAATCCTGCGGCCAAATCTGATAATATATCTCCTGCCAAATTAGGGCAAACAATCACCTGATAATTTTCTGGGTGCATCACCATCAACATAGCAAGAGCATCCATTATTGCAGATTCTGTTTTCACACCCCTTTTAGACGCAACTGACTCTACAGTTTCTCTAAAGAGTCCATCTGTAATTCTCATCACATTATCTTTGTGGGCAATAGTAAATTTATCCAACCCTTGTGCTTTCACATATTCACAAGAATATTCTGCCAACCTAGTAGAAGCGGTTTTGGTTACCACTCTCGTTAGAGTTGCCATTTCTTCTGATACCCTGGATTCAATCCCTGTGTAAACGCCTTCTGAATTCTCTCGAAGTATTACCAAATCTGTCTTTGGCTGAAGTGCGTTTACACCTGGATATGCCTTTGCGGGTCTCACATTCACAAATGAGTCTATTTCCCTTCTAAGTGGAAGTATCACATCTGCTGCAGATTCACCCGCTGCTCCAAACAGTATGGAGTCTACTTCTTCCACAAGTTCAAGTACTTCTACTGGTAGTGCATTTCCAGTTTGTTTTTTTATCTCATCCCCTGCATTTGAATTAATAAACTCAATTTTTAATCCTAGTGACTCTATCACACTAACCGTAGCTGGAATTACTTCCAATCCTATCCCATCTCCTGGTATTACTAAGATTTTTTTCATTTTATATAGGGTATTCGTCTTGATATCTGTTTAACTTCTTCTGGATTTGATTTCAACAGTGCCGTTGTATCCCATATCCCATCCACAAGAGCTTTCCTATGCGATTTTGGGATACTGACTTGTATATCTTGTTCATTATATCTTATTTCTTGTGCCACAATATCTATATGAATTTCTGTACCTGGATTGGATTCTACCCATTCTTGCAGTATCTCTATCTGTGCAGCTTCCATCTCAACTACTGGTATTCCCAAAGCTAAGCAATTTCCTGCGAAAATCTCGGCAAAACTATGTCCAATTATTGCTTCAATTCCCCATCTCATTAAAGCCTGAGGTGCATGCTCTCTAGATGAACCACACCCAAAGTTAGAATTGACCACTAATATGGATGCATCTTGATACTCCTTGTCATTAAATGGATGTTCCAGTTCTCGGCCCTCTCCATCGAACCTTAAATCTCTAAATGAAAATTCCCCCAACCCGTCAAATGTTATTGCCTTGAGGTATCTAGCTGGAATAATCTGATCTGTATCAATATCACTACCTCTTATGGATATTCCTTTCCCACTGGCAGATTTTATTGCAGGAGCGCCCATTCTTATATCCTCCTCACATCTGTAACTTCACCCTTTATAGCCGCAGCAGCAACCATTGCAGGACTCATCAATATAGTTCGACCATCTTTCGATCCCTGCCTGCCAATGAAGTTCCTATTCGAAGAAGATGCACAGGCCTCATCTTCAATCAATTGATCTTCATTCATGGCCAAGCACATAGAACATCCTGCCAATCTCCAGTCAAAACCAGATTCTACAAAAATTTTATCTAGTCCTTCCTCTTCCGCTGCTAACTTCACTCGTTGACTCCCTGGAACTACCAAAGCCCGAACATTCGAAGCTACGGTTTTCCCTTCGACGATTTTACATGCTTCTCGAAGATCTGACAGTCTAGAGTTGGTACAAGATCCAATAAAAGCAACGTCAATTTTATATCCTTCCATTTTATCCCCTGGTGTAACACGCATATGATTTTGAGCCCTAGTAGCACTCTCACGTTTTGATTCTTCCAGTGACTTTGGATCTGGGATTTTTTCTGATATACCAATACCTTGGCCGGGAGTGGTTCCCCATGTCACCATTGGTTCTATTTTGTTACAATCAATTTCAAAAACATCATCATATTTTGCATCTTCCTCTGACTTGATAGATTCCCAGTATGGTAATAACTCTTCAAATTTGTCTGGATCCTTTTCAAATGTATCTGTGTTCTTAAGCCACTCATATGTGGTCTCGTCCGGATTTATATACCCTGCCCTTGCGCCCCCTTCAATTGACATATTGCATATTGACATTCTACCTTCCATACTTAATTTTGACACCGCAGGGCCTCCATATTCATACACGTGACCTACTCCACCATCTGTGCCCAAATGCCGAATTATTGTTAGGATTATATCCTTGGCAGTGACGTATTCTCCCAATTCTCCTTTGACCTCTATTTTTCGAACCTTCTGACGACCTAGAGCCATTGTTTGTGTGGCTAGTACATCTCTAATCTGAGTTGTCCCAATCCCAAAAGCAAGGGATCCAAAAGCCCCATGAGTAGAAGTATGGGAGTCCCCACATACAATAGTCATCCCTGGTTGGGTTAATCCCCGCTCTGGTCCAACGACATGGACAATACCCTGATCCCCACTATCTGGACCTGCAAATTTAATATTTGCCTCTAGCGTATTAGATTCCAATTCCGCCATCATCCGTTCTGCCTGATCATCTTTAAATGGTCTCGATTGATCCTTTGTAGGTATTATGTGGTCCACTGTCGCATGTGTTAGTTCAGGGTATGCAACTTCCATTCTCTTCTCCCTTATCATGCCAAATGCCTGTGGACTAGTAACTTCGTGTATCAGGTGCAATCCCACAAATAGTTGATCCTGCCCATTAGGCAATTCTCTCACTTTGTGGCCATCCCACACTTTATCGTATAATGTACCTTCACTCATTTTCTTCTGACCACGAAAAGAGCGAGCGTAGATTCACTCCCACCTCCTCTATTTGATGATTTTGTTCTTCTAACCTAATCTGGTTGTATTTCGGCCTTCCTGCTTTATCTTCTGCAATCCACTCTTTGGCAAATGTTCCATCTTGAATTTCTTTTAGTACTACTGCCATATTCTCTTTCACACGCTCGTCAACAACTCTAGGCCCTCTTGTTAAACCACCATATTCTGCCGTGTCCGAAACATCAGTCCACATCTTCATCAAACCACCTTCATATATCAAATCTACAATTAATTTTAACTCATTAAGACATTCAAAATATGCCATCTCGGGGGAATATCCATTTTCTACTAGTGTCTCAAAACTCATCCTCATAAGACTAGTCACCCCTCCGCATAATATAACTTGCTCTCCAAATAAATCCGATTCCACTTCTTCTTGGAACGACGTTTCAACCACTCCCGCCCTGGCACATCCAATACCTTCTGCATACGCTAAAGCTACTTCTTTTGCCTCCCCTGTATAATCTTGATATATTGCCAAAAGTGCAGGAGTACCTTGATCTTTCACGTAATTCCTCCTAACAAGATTACCTGGACTCTTGGGTGCAATCATCGACACATCAATATTACTTGGAGGTTCCACCTGACTATAATGAATATTAAACCCATGGGCGAACATCAACGTATTCCCCTCTTCTATTGCTGACTCTATTTCTTTATAAACTGACGAAGCAGCAGTATCCGGAACTAGCATCATAATTATGTCTGCTTCTTTCGTAGCCTCAATGGGGGTTGCAACGTTTAATCCATCATTTTTAACTGTTTCCCATGAAGACGAACTTTCTCTCAGGCCCACTATCACCTTCACACCACTATCATGAAGATTACGTGCATGTGCATGCCCTTGGCTCCCATATCCTATTACTGCCACAGTTTTATCATCTATATGTGCTCTGTCCGCGTCTTTTTCGTAGTATACGTTTGTAGTGAATTTTTTGTTAGTCATGTTGTTTTCTTAGAACCTTTTTCTAGTGCTACTGTTCCTGTACGTGCAACCTCTTCGATCCCGAACTCATCAAACATTTCGATCATGCCGTCAATATCCATTTGGCCCCCTCTAACTTCAATTGTCACCATACCTTCGCTAATATCCAAGATCTCTACTCCCTCCTTATCTGTCTGTTTCTTAAGTTCTTCAAGTGAACTTCCTTGTTCAAAGTGGTTTCTAATCTTTATCAAACAAAGCTCCCTTTCTATCGCATCTTCTGATAATTCTTTCACCGAAATAACTGGAAGTAACTTTGCCAATTGCCTTTTCACTTGAATTATGCCGGTATCATTTTCATCAACCACTAGTGTAATCCTAGCACTATTTTCATCCTCTGTAGGCCCTACTGTTAGGCTTTCAATATTAAATTGACGACGTGAAAACAACCCCGAAACTTTAGCTAGAACTCCAGGCTCGTGCTTAACTAACGCTGAAAATGTTGCTAGTCTATTCTGAAGCTCCCCCGAACTGCCAGGATCAATTCGTATCCCCTGTGGATTCCTCCGCTCATTTGGATGTGGCCTATCACTAGGACCTGGCCCCTTGAGACCTTTTGATTTTTCACCCATTTTATAGTTCCTCCAAATGCTCTTCTGTCAGTGCAAACAAACCATTCGCCCCACCGCTAGGGACCATGGGGAATACATTTTCTGCAGGATCTATCCTAGCGTCAATAACCGAAGGCCCCTTGTATTCTATTGCCTCTCTTATAATTGATTCTACGTCCTCTACATTTTCCAAAAGGAATCCTTTCGCCCCGAACGCATCTGCAATTTTTGAGAAATCTGGGACCCATGGATATTCCGAAGCCATTCTTCTATGGCCGTAAAATGCATCTTGCCATTGTCTCACCATCCCTATCCCGGCGTTATTTAGAACTACCACTGTAATGTCCAATTCCTCTCGAACAGCAACAGAAAGTTCCTGTAATGTCATTAGGAACGACCCGTCCCCATCTATGCACACAACCTTTTGGTCGTCACTCGCAGCAAAACGTGCGCCTATCGCTGCTGGAAGTCCGTACCCCATCGTACCCAAACCATGGGAAGAAACCCATGTTCTCGGCTCTTTATACGTCCAATATAACATTGCCCACATCTGATGCTGTCCAACACCAGTTGTGACAATAGTATTACTTTCAGTTGCTTCACAAAGTTGCTCTATTATATACTGGGGCCGTGGCTTTCCATTACTCTCACGTTCTCCATATTCTATGGAATATTCTTGTTTCCAAGTTTTAATTTGTTCCAACCATCCCTCTGCACCCGGTTTTACCTGCATCACTTTATGCAATTGGCCAAGCACGGTTGCGGCATCCCCAACTAACTCGTAATCTGCATGGATGTTTTTTGATATTTCTGCAGGATCTATATCTATGTGAATAATCTCTGCGGTCGGGGCGAACGTATCTACACCGCCTGTCAAACGATCATCAAATCTGGTTCCTACTGCAAGCATAACATCACAATGAGTCAGCGCCATATTGGCATATCCTGTACCGTGCATCCCCGCTGGTTTGAGGGATAGTTCATGATCTTCTGGGAATGCCCCGATACCTGGCATTGTCGTAACCACTGGTATTTCAAATTCTGTAGCGAATTTATAAAGTTGCTCACAAGCACTCCCCTTAATGACACCTCCTCCCGCAAGGATTACAGGTTTTTTAGCATCAATAAGGGCAGTTGCTGCCAATTCGATCACTTTTACATCTGCCCCCTCTGGAATCTCAACATGGCCTGGCAATTTCGGTGGTTTGTATTTCCAGTTAGAAACTTCTCCTAGAGTGACATCCTTTGGTAAATCCACTAAAGTCGGACCTTGCCTCCCTTCTCTAGCCAATAAAAACGCCAGAGAAACAAGATCACCCACTGTTTCTGATTCCGTTGCAAAGAAATTGGCCTTTGTAACTGGATTCGATACTCCTATCGTATCGCATTCTTGGAATGCATCATTTCCTACAAAGTTAGTTGGGACTTGCCCTGTTAAAGCCAATACAGGAACTGAGTCCATATTTGCATCAGCCAAACCCGTAACAAGATTGGTCGCACCGGGACCAGAGGTGGCTATACACACACCAGGCTGTCCCGAAACTATTCCATATGCATCAGCGGCGTGAGCCGCTCCCTGTTCATGCCCCATCGTAATATGTTCTAATTTTGAATCGTATAATGCATCATACACTGGCATTATGGCCCCTCCTTGGACCCCAAAAATCACCCTTACTCCTGCCTCCTCAAGGGAAGCGACAACTGCTTGTGCACCCGTTTTTGGATTGGATTTTTCTGCTGTGTTTTCTTGATCTGCGTTCGTTGATTTACTCATATTGGTTATTTTTTTTATACCGGTTTTTGTTTGCTTCTAGCTTATTGCTCATAGGCGTTTCGAACTTACTCTGATTAATTGTGTTGTTAGTATGGCGAGTTACGCCCCTACAAAAACTTGTACAGCCGCACAGCTAACGAACAATTCTTCTTTAGTTCGAACAACGGCTTTCATCTATGCTACGTCTTGTTTTTGATCTTTATAACCCTTTTGCATCTTCGATATCGTTACTATTCTTTAACCTTCTCTCTAAATACATTCCCCTCTCGTGCAAATCTCATCAATTCTCTTTTTGTCACTCGCTTTTTTTCCGCTCCATAATCTTTCACTCTGCGGGTTATGTCTCTAACTTGAGTTTCAGTCGGATCGAATCCTGCCTCTCGTAAATACATTCTAACCGCATGGGTTCCTGTATGTTTCCCCAGGACAAATTGGCGCCTAGCACCCACCATTTCTGGAGTCATAACACCCGGCTCAAAAGTATCCGAATTCTCTATGACACCTGCGGCATGAATTCCACTCTCGTGACTAAATGCATTGTCCCCTACAATCGCCTTATTCGGAGGTTTGGCTATTCCACTTATATCTTCAACTATCGATGAAAGTTCCATAATCCTACTCGTGTCTATTCCCAAATTTGCATTATAGACCGCAATCGCTGCCATAACCACTTCTTCATATGCTGCATTCCCCGCCCTTTCTCCAATACCATTCACCGATACCTGGGCTTGATGTGCTCCCGCTTCAAATCCTGCCAATGCATTAGCAGTTGCCAATCCAAAATCATCATGAGTATGGACATCTATGTATGCCTCCGTATGCTCTTTCACAAAACGAATTAAATCACCAAACCTCGTTGGAGTAGCAACACCGCATGTATCTGGGATGTTAATCCAATCCGCACCAACCTCTGTCACCGCTTCAACGACTTCTCCTAAGAATGTCAAGTCAGTCCTCGTAGCATCCATTGGAGAAAACATACATTCCACCCCTGCATCTTTTACAAGTTTCACAGAGTCTATTGACTTTTCTACAACTTCTTCCCTCGTCGAATGCATTGAATCTTCTATTTGAACATCAGAAGTACTCGCAAAAACATGCACCATATTAACACCCGAATCAATTGCAGCTAAAATATCCCCTTCTATTACTCGGGCAAGACCTGCAACTGTAGTTTCGGTCCCCTCTGAAATATCTCTCACAGCTTCGAATTCTGCTTTCGAATTTACAGGAAAACCCGCTTCGATCACATGAGTTCCCATTTCGTCAAGTAATGTGGCAATCTCTATTTTATCATTATACGAAAACGAAACATGCGGAGATTGCTCTCCATCCCTCAACGTTGTATCAAAAATTCGAACTTCGGTAAATTCTGGTTCTTTAACTGCTAACGTTCCCTGGAAGAAGTCGATCGCCCTGCGTTGGCGCAGAGATATCCTTATTTGAGTTCATCGTGAATAATCGAAGATTGGGCCAGTTAATATAACTGTCGGAAATGGAGTCTTTTTGTTTTCCCCCGTACAATTAGGCATATGGATCCGTATGAACTCGACCTAGAGTCTGTAGAAGAAGCATTAGATTTCCCCTCTGATCAAAAAATCGTTTTAGGTTTTCTCGACGGTTCTGTTCCCGAATCTGAATGGATAATTGAATTAGAACTTGAAAATATCCTAGTTTTACAAATAAAAGGAGAACTGGAAGACCTAATCCAGGAAATCGCCCCCTATATCAAAGAAAATGGAGGCTCAATAGTCCATTTTAGAGGATTTCTAATCATCACTCCACCTACCATTTCCGTCGACAACACCCGGCTCTCTTAAATTCACCCATTTCTAATTGAATTCTTCTTTTCCCTATGCAATTCTAGAATAGTTTCTGAGAACAATCCCAGCATCATAATTTGTGCACCAAACAGTAGGAAAAACACCCCCCCAATTATGATCACCTGGTGGATTTTACCCTGAGACAACCATTCAAAAATCGCATATCCACCCAAGATGCCTCCTATTATCAGCCCAATTAGGCCAACCGACCCAAAATAAAATAAAGGATTACTCGTTTGAGCTAGTTTGTATAGTGTCTTTACTATCACTATGCCATCTCTGATGGGGTTCAATTTAGCAACCGAATCTCCCGTTCTTGACCTATAACTAATTGGGACTACCTCCGTGGAAATATCTTCACTTGCGCATCGTATTCCCAATTCAACTTCTATTCCAAATCCCCCCGACGTCAAAAATAAATCTTCTACTGAGTCCCTCTTAAATGCATGATACCCACTTAGTACATCTTTGAAATTTTCCCTATAAATCTTAAAAAACAATGTGTTGATTAGCTTATTCCCAACTCGATTTAGTAGGGTCATCGCATCTGGGCTCATATCATGAAATCGATCCCCAATCGTGTGGTTTTTCCCATTTTCTAATGGTTTAACCATGTTCAACCCATCTTTTGGTAAATATGTCCCATCACCATCTATCATGAGAATTATTTCCGATTCAATCATCTGAAAGGCCTCCCTAACTGCATTTCCTTTCCCCTCTCCTGACTGGATTATTACCTTTGCCCCCCTTTCTTTTGCTTTCTCTCGCGTCCCATCTACCGAACCCCCGTCAATAACAAGTATGTTGGTAAACCCATTTTGATAAAAACCATCGATGACCATCTCAATTGTTTCTATCTCATTCAATGTGGGGATTAACACACATGTCTTTTCTTGGATTTCCATCTACAAACATTCATTTCGCAATCTGCAAAAACCTTCCCACATCTGCCGCAAAAATGTATTTAGTAGCAGTCCGCACCATCGCACCATTCTCTTCAAATCACCTCTGTGACAAAATCTAGAAAGATTTTATAAACGATTCCCCTACAGTATCCATGAACGTGCTGGTAACTCTAAGTTTGATATTCTTACTGGCCACTCTTTTTCCCTATCTATTCTATGTTTTACTTTATCTTCTAATTCAACCCAATCCCCCCTCTCTGAATACCCCAAAATCCTTGCCTTCTGTAAGTATCGTTCTGCCCACTTTCAATGAATCTTCCATCATAGAAAAGAAGCTCAATGATTTATTTTCTTTAGACTACCCTCTTGATAAACTAGAATTGGTTGTGATCGATTCCAGCACAGACGACACCCCCGCTATCATATCTTCTTTCTTTAGAGACATCAAAACAATCCAGTTGACTTTAATCCAAGAATCGGAGAGGAGAGGGCTTGCGGTTGCTCTAAATGAAGCATATTCTGCAGCCACTCACGATATTGTAATTAAAACCGACTGCGATTCTCTACTAGACCCTTCTTGTTTAAAAAAAGCAGTTTCCCATTTCTCCGATGAAACTGTAGGGGCAGTGACCGGAACAAATGCAGAAGTCATAGGGGGGAGCAAGGTCGAATCTGGTTACCGCAACGTACAATCTTACATACAACTCCTAGAATCTCATTTTGATTCGACCTTTATTTTCCACGGCCCATTCTCAGCTTTCCGTAAAAATTGCATAGTCCCTGTAACTGAAGATTCCTTAGCAGATGATACAGAACTTGCCCTGAATATCCGGAAACAAAATTTCAAAGCATTGTTTGACCCAAACATAAAATTTAAAGAAGCGGCACACTCTGCCTTTTGGAAACGGAGATTGCAAAAAGATCGCCGTGCAGTGGGTCTCGTAAAAGTTCTATTACAGAACAAAAATCTCCTCTATAATTATGGACTGTATGGTTCATTTGTGTTGCCATTCAATTGGTGGTTTTTAATACTATCTCCTTGGTTTGTCCTTTTGAGCCTATTATCTGCAATCATGGCCATTTTTTCATTTTCGCCTCCTATGGCTGTGATGGCACTATTAATCTTCTTGACCACTATGTGGCTTGGCCAAAAAGATTCACTTGGCCCTTTACAAATTTTTTATTCATTGTTTGACACACAAGTGTCCCTCCTACGTAGCCACTTACTACTTTTAAGCAAGAAGAATACCGATGGAATGTGGGACGTGGACTCAAACTTACGAGAGATGATGCAATGAAAATAATTCAAGTTTCACCTCGATTTCCCCCCAATATTGGGGGCGTCGAACACCACGTTGCATCTATCAGTGAGCGTATGGTGAATCTAGGACATGAAGTAACTATATTCACACTGGACAAACGCAAAAATACACCTGCAATCTCTCGCGAAAACGGGGTGGAAATTCGTAGATTTTCCTACTCCCATTTGCCCAAATTCCTCTATGCCATTCTCCAAACACCCAGTGATATCCTCCACGCCCACAATTACCATTCCCTCGTCCCCCTTCTCTCTGCCATCTCTAAGGGGGATAAACGCCTTTTTGTAACCTCTCATTACCATGGTGTAGGTTCTACAACATATACAAATATTTTACTCTCTCTTTACAAACCATTTGGATCCTGGTGTCTATCCCGAGCAAAATCTGTAATTGCAGTGAGTGATTGGGAGAAAAACCTTCTCTCAAACGAATTTAAAATCCAACCCACTTTAATTCCCAACGGAATAGATCCATCCCCCTTCCAACAACCACCATTTGAGCATGAGGGCCGTCCTTACATCCTGTGTGTTGGACGACTAGAACCTTACAAAGGATTTCAACATGTTATTCGAGCGATGCAATTCCTACCTGACCACGATCTCGTTATTGTTGGTTCTGGAAACTATATGTCTTCTCTCGTTGATATGGCAACCCGATCCGGTGTTCAAAACCAGGTCATTTTTATGAATAACCTTTCCATTTCCAAACTCGCACAAATGTATTCTGGTGCAACCGCCCACGTTGCACTTTCCACGCATGAATCATATGGCCTAACTATCGGGGAATCTCTATTATCTGGAACTCCGTGTCTTGTCAGAAAAAGTGGAGCTCTAGGCGATTGGGCTGGACATCAAGGCTGTCTCAGCACTGATGAAACAGAACCAAAAATACTATCAAACCTCATTCAAGAGTGTTTTTCACTCACTCCCTCTTACACACAACCAACGACGTGGGACGACGTAGCGAAATCCCTTCTCGATCTCTATTCCAATGAATAACTCACTTCTTGTACTACTTCTAATATTGATGCTTACTACAGCTGGGTGTTCTCAACCCATTTCTTCCTCTGAAATTTCAACTCCCTCACCCCAACTCCTCTCTGAAGATATTCTGCACCATGAAGAACCAACACCTCAAACTCTAGCCAAAAATAATGGAACCACACCCTCTCCTATTATGGAGTCATCTAGTAAACCATCTCCTCAACCACTCCCCTACCCACCTGAACCAACATTTTGCACTGCATTAGAAATTGAATACATCTCCGATTCTCCCTCTCCCTCAATAGATAAAAAAGTAGATGTCTTTGGCATTCCTGTACTTGCAACCAAAAGATTCACTGAGCCAAAAACAAAACACGTCGCAAATGTCCTTGCAAAATATATTGATAACGATGAGGACGGAACTCCTGACAATCCCACCGTGGCCAAAGTGATAGTGGAGAAAAATGTAGGAATGATCTTGACAGTAAATGACGATGAGTCCGAGCGCGTATTCGATCGATGGGATCATGACATTGGATATGGATCTCCTGATCAATTTCAAGAACAATTTCTAGATGAAACCAACCCTAGTCGGGCATTCGACGCGGCATTAGAAGAGACACTCCACGTTATCACTGATGCTGGGTATGATAATGCCTACCCCAACGTCTTTGGGGAACATTCTGGATCTACTCTAGCCAATTTAATGGACAATGCCAGAGGGGGGCATTTCGAAGAATCTTTAACCTATAATGAAGATTTACCTTGGCTTGGAAACAGTGCAGTTCCTTCAAGATACCCTGCAGGAGCTTGGTATACTTATGACGATGAAACATGCACTTACGAATGCATGATAACTGAGTACATCTACTGGGGTTTAACGTCCATTCTTGGGGCACAAGAAAATCGATCCGATGAAATCGAACACGAGTGGAAATTACACACAAAAGAGCTCGTTCAAGAACGTGACCCTGGGCTGTATAATTTACTAACCGATCCTCAATGGGGCCTTCCCACCGAACTACCCGATGGATCTTATTGCGAGTAGGTCCTATTTTATCCCAAATACCATCCGAAGAATTTTATTTCTTTTAGCAATCTCAAATACCAACCAACACCCTATGCCTGTTATTCCTGTGATGATTATAAATTTGAATACCCAATATAGTTCCACATCTTTTAGATAGTAAAGTGAAACAAGTGTGAAAGGAAGGTGGACGATGTAGAATGGATACACCCCTCGATTGAGATATGTGAGAAGTTTACTAGGCTTATTAAGATATTTTGCCCCCCATGAAAAACACACCATACACCACACCCACGCATTCAATGAATGAATGATACTAACAAGATGTCCCATCGGCACTTCCCAAAATCCAAAACCTGCTAACATCCAACCTCCTTCAAAAA
>CEUL01145160.1_pt1 | contig 39519 bp, 29 predicted proteins | sample 427021 | NCBI WGS metagenome assembly CEUL01 (sample SAMEA2622800, study PRJEB7988) | marine metagenome | isolation source: saline water (ENVO:00002010), including | reverse complement strand
TACTTTCTATCTTATTATTTAGAGCGTACCCTTATGTTAGCAAAACTGGAACAATTAATTGAATTTGTCTGCAATTTTACCTTTAGTACACCGTAGCGGATTTTTATTCCGTTCTCTAGTGATGTTTCTGCTTTTTTTAGTTGTTTTCTTTGGAATATTCCATCTAATATTACGATATTGGTTATTACCTGATATAGAAAATTATAAAAACAGTATTGCTACTGCTATTACTCAGGCAGCTGGCCAACGGGTGACTATAGGGTCAATTAGTGCAACCTGGGATGGTTTACACCCACATTTAATATTACGAAAAGTTTATGTACATGATAAAGAAGATAAGCCTGCATTAATCCTGAATAGGTTAGAGACTATTCCATCCTGGGACTCATTTCTTTCTGGTGAGCTGCGTTTCCTTAAAATTAAGATTGATAAGCCAGACCTTACTGTATACCGTGACTCTAAAGGTTTGTTACATGTAGCTGGAATTGCTCTCATTAGAGATCCGGTTATAAGTCATAGTAGTTTTTTAGATTGGCTCCTTAGTCAGAAGCAAGTTGATGTTGTAAATGCAAATATTTCCTGGAAAGATGAGAAGCGTGGGGCACCATTATTAGAGTTAGAATCAGTTAGCCTGTATTTAGAAAACTATAATGTTAATCGGCATCGATTTAGTCTGCATGCTATACCTCCTGCTAAAATTGCTTCTCCTATTGATATCCGTGGAGATTTTGTAGGAAAGCAATTGAATATATTGGAACAATGGGATGGGAACTTGCTTGTTAAATTGGATTATGCAGATATTGCTGCTTGGCAATCCTGGTTTCCAGTCATAGAGAACACTGAAATTAATCGTGGTGTTGGGGCAATTAGAATTTGGTTAAATTTTGATGACAGGGGTATAAAACATCTAACTTCAGATATTTTATTAAAGAATGTTAAGACACGTTTTGCACATGAACTACCAGAGTTAGACCTTTTATTTCTTAGAGGAAGGATAGGGTGGAAAAGAATAAATAGTGAGATAGGTAATGGTTTCGAATTATATGCGAATCAACTAGAAGCTTCAATTCGTGGGGAAAGTATATTAGTGCCTGTTGATTTTATAATGCAAGATATTATGACGCATGATAAGGGAAGAAAAATAGGAAAATTAAGTATTAAGAAATTAGATCTTGAAACCTGGGGAAAGACGGTTAGATATATTCCAATAGAAAAATCTATACGTAACCAATTTAATAAATTATTACCATATGGCGATATTTATAGTATACAGGCTAAATGGGATGGTCTATGGTCAGACCCAGTAAACTTAAATGTAAAAGGAAAATTTAATAATATTGGTATACATAATTCTATGTCATCTCCTGAAATAAAGGGCATTAGTGGCAACATTAAAATACAGGTGGCTAATAGATTTGGTTCTGATACTAATGTATTAATTAAAGGGGCTGCATCAGGTCTTACTAAAAAATTTATAAAATTATCTGCAGAAAATATAATTGATACCTTTACTCCTGATGAGATTGATAGATTTGATATTACTGGTAATGGAGAATTACTAATAGACCTATCTATTCCGTTACCATATTCTGGCGGCATCAAAGTGTCTGGCAGTTATTTTTTTAAAAATAATACAGTTGATTTGGGTTCAAATATACCTAATTTAGAGAAAATAAATGGAATTTTAAATTTTACGGAATCCACTATTGAAATTGAAGAAATAACAGCTCAAATATTGGGCGGCATGGTAACTATTAATTCTACTGTTTCGGAAAATAATGGGGTAAATTTAATAGCATCAGGGGAAATAGATCTTGACAATATGCATTTATTTAATCAGGAAGAGGATAATTTTTGGAATAAATATGTTAGTGGAAGTGCTGCTTGGAATGGCTCTATTAAGATAGAAAATAATGCTAAGAAAATAAGGCCAATAATTCTTATTGAGTCTTCGTTGGAGGGTGTTTCCTTAGATTTTCCATGGCCTTTTTCTAAAAAAGAAAATGATTCAACTATATTTAGATTAGTAAATATTATGTCCGATTTAAATCATAGTAATTTTAAAATAAATTATGGGCAGGAAGTGGCAGCAGAAATTAATTTATCCCCAGATAAATCAGGTGATTATTATGTAGAAAATGGTTTAATTAATTTGGGGTCAGATTCTTCCCAATTACCAGCTTCTGGTATGCTTTTAGCTGGGACTATTTCAAAGTTTCAGTTGGATAAATGGAATAATTTACTAGATGAATTTAATTCTTCTAAAGAAATTAGTAACAAAAATAGAGTTGATTTTGGTTTATCTAAAATTGATGTATCTATTGGAGAATTAGATTTATTTGGTAAGCGTTTTAATGATTTGTCTTTAATTGCTATATTTGATAATGGGGAATGGGAATTTGATATTTTAAGTAAAGAGGTCTCTGGAAAAATTAACTGGGATTTAAGAAGCAAAGAAAAGATAATTGGCAAATTTAAGAGGTTGGCTGTGCCTTCTTCTTATCATATATATTCTCCAGTATCTAGAGAGAAAAATTCTGTTAAGGATTTTCCGGCAATTGATATATCGTCTGATAAATTTTTTGTTAATGGGAATGATCTTGGGAAGCTTGGGATAACTGCGCAGCAAACAAAGAAAGGATGGGTTATCGATGAGTTACATATAACTACCCCAGATAGTTTATTTACAGCAGATGGTATATGGAGAAATTATTCTATTGCTCCACGTATGGATATGAATATAAATCTGAGTGCAAGTGATCTTAATAAACTTTTAACACGCCTTGGTTATTCAGACAGAATTAAACGTGGTAAAGGTGAGATTTTTGGAAATTTATCATGGCTAGGCGGCCCCCAAAAAATTAATTACAAAACGTTGTCTGGAAAAATTAATTTAGAAATGAAGGATGGTCAATTTCCTAAATTTGAATTGGGTATTGGGAAATTATTTGGTATTTTTGATTTGGGTGCTTTACCACGAAGAGTAATTTTAGATTTTAGGGATGTATATGCTGATGGTTTTGGTTTTGACAAAGTTTCAGGGAGCGCTGAGATTATTGACGGTATAATGAGTACAGAGAGAATTAAGATTAAAGGACCTGCTGCTACTGTAAAAGTGGATGGGGAAATAGATTTATTCTCTGAAACTTATGCGCTACACTTTTTAGTTAATCCTTCATTAGGATTGGCAGCTCCTGTGGTTGATATAGCAACATTAATTGTCAATAAAGCGAAAAAGGGTTCAATTAAGCCGCATGAATATAATATAACAGGTCCATGGAAAGACCCTATTGTAAAAAGATTGCATTAAATATTAGTAATAAAGAATAGTAAATCTAAATTTTTTTAAAACTCATGTCGAATAATTCAATATATACTACATCTGATTCTAGTGCTAACACTCAAGAAAATACTTGCATGGCGGCAATACAAATGACAGCGGGTGCAGAAATTTCTGTAAATCTGAAAGAAGCTGAAAGATTAATAAATTTAGCTGTAATAAAAGGAGCAAAATTAGTAGTTCTTCCAGAGTATTTTTGTATTATGGGTATGAAAGATGTTGATAAGGTTTCAGTGCGGGAAGAAGAAGGTCATGGGCCAATACAGGAGTTTTTAAGTAAAACTGCTAAATCACTTGCTATATGGCTTGTTGGCTCGGTTCCATTAGCCTCTAATCAGCCTGATAAGATGAGGAATAGTTGTCTGGTATATGATGACCATGGTAAGCAAGTTGCTCGTTACGATAAAATACATCTGTTTAATTTTAATTTTAATGAAGAACATTACTCTGAAAGTAAAATAATTGAGGCTGGAAATAAAGTAGTTACAGTAGAGTCTCCATTTGGTCGTATTGGTCTTTCTATATGTTATGACTTACGTTTCCCAGAACTTTATCGTTCAATGGGAGCAGTGGATATAATTCTTGCACCATCAGCTTTTACATTAACTACTGGGAAGGCTCATTGGGAGACTTTAATTCGTGCTCGTGCTATAGAAAATTTGGCATATATAGTTTCACCTGCACAGAGTGGTCGTCATATTAATGGGCGTAATACTTATGGTAGAAGTATGATTGTTGATCCATGGGGAACAATAATAGATCATTTGCCAGAGGGTCCTGGTGTGGTTGTGGCAGATTTAAATCACAATCATCAGAAAAATTTACGGAATATCCTACCAGCACTAAAACATAGGACTTTGCATTCCTGCTAGAATTAATGAATGTTATAAATATTACCTTCTTTTCTTTACTTGCAGAGAAAAAATGAATCCAAATAATAAAATTATAGATCCCCCTCTTGGAACATTAGATCTTTTTAGTATGGCTGATCGATGTTTGTTAGTGCCTTATGATATTGACATAGATAGATTACAGAAGGTTTTTGGGCAAATGCTTACACATCAGATAGATTATGCTGATTTATATTTTCAGTATAGTCGGACCGAAGGCTGGGTTCTAGAGGAGGGTATTGTAAAATCAGGAAGTTTTAATATTGATCAGGGGGTTGGTGTAAGGGCGCTAAGTGGAGATAAAACTGCATTTGCATATTCTGATGATATTAGTATGCCTGCACTTATTTCAGCAGCGCACGCTACACGAGCTATTGCACGCCAGGGGAAGATGCAATCAGTTCAGGTTGTAAAGCGCAATATTAGAAAAGAGCTATATATGCCTACTGATCCAATTTCTTCTCTTAAGGATTCAGAAAAAGTAGAGTTACTTGAAAAATTGGAAGGATATGCTCGATCAATTGATAGTCGTGTAATCCAAGTAATAGTTTCTCTTGCCGGAGAACATGAAGTAATACTAGTTGCACGAAGTGATGGGGTATTAGCTGCAGATGTAAGGCCATTAGTGCGTATTTCATTGCAGGTGATCGTTGAAGATAGAGGACTTCGTGAACAAGGTGTGGCAGGTGGTGGTGGTCGATTTGATTATGATTATTTTACTGATGAAGTATTACATGGTTATGCGGAAAAGGCAGTACACCAAGCACTAGTAAATTTGAATGCAGAACCTGCCCCAGCTGGTGCTATGACAGTAGTATTAGGTCATGGTTGGCCAGGAATTTTATTACATGAAGCTATAGGCCATGGATTGGAGGCTGACTTCAATCGAAAGGGAAGCTCTGCTTTTTCTGGGAGAATTGGTGAACGTGTTGCAGCAAATGGTGTAACTGTTGTAGATGATGGCACGATCACTGGGAGAAGAGGATCATTAAATATTGATGATGAAGGTAATCCAACTAAATGCACTACATTAATTGAAAATGGGGTTCTAAAAGGGTATTTGCAAGATAGTTTAAATGCGCGTCTAATGAACGCATCATTAACTGGTAATGGTAGGAGAGAGTCCTTTGCACATATCCCCATGCCGCGAATGACAAATACATATATGCTTAATGGTACAGATAGCCCTAAAGATATTATTTCATCAGTTAAGCATGGTTTATATGCAGTGAATTTTGGAGGGGGGCAAGTAGATATTACAAGTGGAAAATTTGTTTTTTCTGCTGCAGAAGCGTATATGATAGAAAACGGTAAAATTTCTTATCCAGTAAAAGGAGCTACTCTTATTGGGAATGGCCCAGATGTTCTTAAGAAGGTTGTTATGATAGGAGATGACATGTCTTTAGATCCAGGTGTGGGTACTTGTGGTAAAGACGGCCAGAGTGTTCCAGTAGGTGTAGGGCAGCCAACTTTAAAAATAGATAGACTGACTGTGGGTGGCACTAGTTAAGTGTAGATTATTAATTCTTTAAATTAGTTTGATTTAGATAAAATATTATATTTTTTGTATTGTCACTTTTTTATTCTAGATAAATTAGGTTGTGGTTATGATTTTAGTACCAGCCAGTCTGTCATATAAAAATTGACCTTCACGATCGAATAATGCCCAGAATAAACCACATCCAAATATCGGTATACTAGCTACTGCTAAGAAATAGCGAACAATTGCCTGCCATTTGCTGACACTATCTCCATTAGAACTAATTATTTTCATTCTCCATGTTTGCATTGCTAAAGTTTGCCCACCATGAGTCCAAAACCAGATTAGATATATGCCAGCTATACTTAATAAATAACATTGGAAAATAGGCCTAAAATATGGCGACTCTGTATCGTGGTATACAAAATGAAATATGAATCCCGCAATAAATAGTACTGCGATTAAGAGTAAGAATTCATAGATCATGCATATTATGCGACGCCAGAATCCAGGCGTTATAGTTTTGATTTTTTTAGGGTGAGGCATCTGTATGCTATTTTTATTTATGAGCAGAATACACTACCTGTTATTTTAAGGTAATAGATAAATGCAGGTTATTTAAGTAAGAAACATAAAATTATTTCAAATTCTTTATTTTGAACTTAGATGAGCCTTTATATTTTTTCCATTTTTTTTTAAGTTTAATAGTCTTTTCTGGTGATATATCACTTATTTCTTTATACTTTCTCTTTATTTTCTTTTTTAGGCTTGGATTAAGTGAGATAAAATTACGAATGTCTTTTTGTATGCGTTGTCTTTCCAATAAAGTCATATTAGGATAGCGTTTAGCTATAGTAACCCATTTTTGTTTTTTTATCGGATCCATTGCACCCCAATATTTTGCAAGCGGGATAAGAACTTTTTTTTCTTGGGGATTTAGCTTTATCCAAGTCAAATTAGATTCAGATTGTGCGTAAATTAATTGTGAAAAAATCAGGTGGGACAATATTATTAAGAGTCTAATCATATATTGAATCTATTAATCTTTTAGATAACTTAAAGCAGTATGCTATTTTTCAGAAATAATATACCTATGTTATGCATTCTTTTACTATACTAAAAAGATTTCCATCTGCCAATTCTTGATATTTATTTGACTCACTAATTCTCTAGCATTTGGTTTATAGAGTCTAATTTAAAAGAAAATTAAAAAAGGGGGTTTATACTAGATCTATTTTATTTCTGCAGTTATCTTGGTTAATTATTATTAATATAGTAATTATAACAATATCTTACTTGTACTTAGATATATTCTATATGATCCATTTTGTATTCTTTATGTATAGATGCGAATAAAGTGTTAAACTTATAGAATTAGATGAGATTGATTCTTAGTTAGATTTACAACATTCAAAATTTAGCAAGTAATATAGGATTAAGATTATAGTTTTGAGCTAGGTAATTAGTGTTATCAGTTAGTGCGTGACAATTTGCCGCATTTTTTAAATTATAACTACCTGTTATATTCAATAATTAACTATACGTTATATGTAATTATATAACTGTAAGTGATGCTATTAATATTAGGATTAAACTAGTGAGAAAGTATTTATTTGTATTATTATTTCTGGTTTCTGCGTCTATTGCTAACTCAGCAGAAAATATACATTCTTTTACCACAGGTAGCATGGATAAGATTCTATCTGCTCGAGAAGGTAGACCTTTTATACTTGTTTTTTGGAACTTAGATTGCCAATATTGTCCGACTGAGTTAGAAATGCTAAGTAATCTTAAAAAAAAATACAAAGAAGAATTAGATATTGTTTTAGTAGCTACAGACACGTTGGATGATGTGCCACAACTTTCTTCTAGAGTAGAAAATTATGGAATTTCTAAAATAGAGCAGTGGGTTTTTGCAAGTCCTATGCCAGAGAGATTGCGTTTTGAAATAGATAGGCGCTGGTATGGAGAAGTACCAAGGACACATTTTTATAATAAAGCACATGAGCGTATTGTTAAAACAGGTTTAGTTGATCAGGAGTTTGTTGAGAAATGGTTAGCTGATAATAAGCTAGAATTAAAGCGTCATTAATAATGCTAGCTAAGCATAATCGTGTTTCTTTGCCAGGAATACTATTTGTATTAGCGTTGCATGGGGCACTTTTTTATGTGTTATGGAACCAGAGGATTAATATTACTCCTGTAAAACTTTCTAAGATTAATGTAAGTTTTGTAACGAAGCAAAAAATGGAGGAAGTACATAAAGTTGATACACCATTACTTCCTCCAAAGCCAAAGCTTAAACCAAAACCAAAACCAAAACTAAAACCTAAGCTAAAGCCAAAACCTAAGCCTAAGTTAACACCTAAGCCTGACATTAAATTAGTAAGGAAGTCAGAGCCACAAGAATCTGTAGCAGAAGAAGTTGTTGAAGAAGTAGAAGCATCTGTGCCTGAGACAGCACCAGTACCAGCACCAAGTGCTCCTGTTACTCTGTTAACTGAGCTCTCAGTGACATGCCCTACGTTATCTCCACCATCTTATCCGGCACTTTCTAGGAGGCTTGGTGAGGAAGGTAAATTAGTATTACGGGTGGAATTAGATAAGAAAGGTAGAGTAAGTGAAGCTAGTGTAGCTGAGAGTAGTACTTATAAGCGCCTTGATGATGCAGCATTAGCTGTGGTAAAAACTTGGCGTTGTAATCCAGCTTTACGAAACGGTAAGCCTGTAAGGGCCATTGCATTACAACCTTTTAACTTTGTATTACAAGGGAATTAATATCATGGAACATGGACTAGGTTATTCTAATTTTCTTAATCAGATTGATGAAGTTGGTATCAGTGTACTTATATTGCTACTTTTATTATCTGTGTCAAGTTGGTACCTTATTCTTACTAAAAGTATCGCTAATATTTTAGAGGGAAGGCGTACGGAGGTTTTTTTAAAACGTTTCTGGAATGCTGATTCGCTAGATGAAGTCAGAACTACCTTAAATAATGATTCAACTAATAACGCTTTCGCAAAGCTTGCACAGTTAGCGTTGGGTGCTGCAGCTGATTCAGAGCAGCATGGTCTTCAAAAATTAGAAGCAGCAGGCGGTGCAAGTGAATTTATAACTCGTGTATTAAGAAATGGTATTGATCAAGAAACTACAAGAGTAGAGAATGGACTTACAGTTCTTGCTTCTGCTGGTTCTGCCGCACCATATATAGGATTATTTGGAACTGTGTGGGGTATTTATCATGCACTTGTACAGATTGGCCTTTCGGGGCAAGGCACATTGGATAAAGTGGCGGGGCCAGTAGGAGAGGCCTTAATTATGACAGCGCTGGGCCTAGCCGTAGCAATTCCTGCTGTTTTAGCATATAACGCATTTGTACGTCGCAATCGTTTATGGTTAGCTAGATTAGATTCATTTGCACATGACCTTTTCGCATTAATTGCAGTTGGTGCTAAAACTAATAGTTCTGCAGGAGAGATTCGTCCATTACATGTTGTATCTACAGTAGAAGGGGACAAATAATGGCATTTGGTAGTATGGACAGTAATGGGGGCCAGCAGTCGACTATGTCTGAGATTAATGTTGTGCCACTGGTTGATGTCATGTTAGTTTTGCTGGTAATTTTTATAATTACTGCTCCATTACTTACACATTCAGTTAAGGTTGACTTGCCTAAGGCTTCAAGCAATCCAAATATTACAAAACCAGAACATATTGAACTTGGAATTAAAAATGATAAGAGTCTATATTGGAATGGTGAACCAATAGCATTAGTGCAGCTAGAGGAGCGTTTTTTAGGAGCAGTAAAAATAGATCCAACCACAGAATTACATATACGTGCAGATGGCCAGGTTCCTTATGAACATGTTGCGCAAGTTATGTCAATTGCTTCTAGGTCTGGGATGATTCGTATTGGATTTGTAACTGATCCATCAAAACAATAAACCTATTAAGGGAATCATATTTAATAGATACACTCTAGCCTTAATTGGATTGCATTTTGTTTAGCCAGTTACTTATATCATTAATTTCATTATTACAAACTGAGTGTCCCATTTGATATGCATTCCAATTAACAGTATAGCCTAATTTAAGTAATTTCTGCTTTGATAATAGGGCTATATTTGGTGGAACGACTGTGTCATTATAACCATGTACCATTAAAATATTGGTAGATAGGTTGGAAGGGTGAGAGTCAGATTCAATTCTATTTGCTAGTGGAAGATAGCCTGATAAAACCAAAATACCAGCAAGTTTATTAGGATGACGCAAGCCAGTATGGAGCGCTATTGCCCCTCCTTGAGAGAATCCCGCTAGCACAATATTTTCTGGTTTAATACCACTTTGTTTTTCTTTATCGATTATATTTTCTATCATATGCTGTGATGTATGTATTCCATCTATATCTTCATTATTACTAAAATCTAAGCTAGATATATCGTACCATGCACGCATCATAGTCCCATTATTAATACTAATTGGTTGGAGAGGTGCATGAGGGAATATGAATCTTGTTTTTATACCAGATTGAAGGTTTAGTTTTTGTACAATAGAAACAAAATCATTCCCATTTGCGCCCATACCATGTAGCCATATAATAGAATGAGTTGGTTTGTTACCAGTTTCAATTACTACACTAGGTAATGCATCAATTGATATATTAGACATAAATATAATAAGAATTTTTAAGAGAGTAATAAATGTAAAATATCTGAATGCATTTATTTAAAATTAAAACTTAGACCATATTTTGGTATTAATCTATATTCATATTTTTCTGATACGTATTTTTTGGGATGCTAATTTGTAATTCATGAAATAAGGCGCGGAAACTTTTTGATGGTTTGTCGTAATTCATTTCTTTATGAGTATTCCTTATAAGTATTCTTATGCGTTGTAGGTTGGCTTCTGGATATTGCAGTGCAAATTCAGTAAACGCATTTCTGTCTTTTAATAAATTTTTTCTCCAACGTTCTAGATTATATATCCATGCAGTGTGTTGATTAGATATTCCATCCCAGGTAGCTAGTTTTTCTTTGATTCTATTTATTTCAATTTCACGCATTAGCTTGCCAATATATTGTATCTGCCGGCGGCGTGCTCCATTTTTTTTTATTTTTTTTGCTTGGATAATTGCCTCAAATAATGTATCAGGCAAGCAAAATTCCTTTAATTGGTTTCGATTAAGCTCAATTAATCGCTCACCAATATTTTGTAAAGCATGCATCTCTCTCTTCATCCTAGTTTTGCTTAGTGTATCTTGTTCTAGATTATTAGATTGAGTATTGTCCATCAGCATCTTTTATTTATTATGAGAATCAGAAACTGTTATCATATCGTTCTTTGTGTTTATATCCTATATTGGTTTTTCTATAAATAAATTATAGTTAAAAAAAGGAATTATTATTAGTTTTTTGATAGGATTTATCTTCTTTTAAATTATATTGATAGGCAATATTATTATGCACTCTTCAAGTTTTTCTTATGAGATTGATACTCTTAAACAGATAGTAAATGATATTTTGGCTAGTGCAAAAAGAGCTGGTGCAAGTAGTTGTGAAGCTGAGATATCAGAAGGGTTTGGCCAAAATGTTACGGTGCGTAAGAGGGAGGTTGATACCATTGAACATAACCGTGATAAAGGATTATCAGTGACAGTTTATATAGGGCATAAGCGTGGCCATGTTAGTACTTCTGATTTTTCAAAAAAAGCGATAAATGATGCTGTAACTGCTGCGCTATCTATAGCTAAACATACAGCTGAGGATAATTATGCAGGATTAGCAGAGCCTAATTTCTTAGCTAAAAAGTTTCCTGATCTTGATTTGTATCATCCATGGAGCTTATCTATAGATGAGGCTATTCAGCTTGCTAAAATGTGTGAAGAAAATGCTTTTAGTGTAGATAAACGTGTTACTAATTCTGAAGGTGCTGGTATATCATTAAGTGAATCGCAGTTTATTTATGCTAATAGCTCTGGATTTATAGCTGGATATCCCACATCTCGCCATAGTATCAGCTGTGCAGTAATTGCTTCTCAAAATGATACTATGCAACGTGATTATTGGTACAGTGTGGCAAGAGACGCAGATGATCTGGAATCAGCTTCGCATGTTGGTAAAAGGGCAGGTATGAGAAGTACTGCACGTTTAGGTGCGAGAAAAATAGGTACTTGTGAAGCCTCAGTTTTATTTGAGGCTCCTATAGCTTCAGGATTGATAGGACATTTTATTAGCGCTATAAGTGGTGCTAATCTTTATCGGAAATCATCTTTTCTTTTAGATAGCATAGGCACACAAATTTTTTCTCCAGATATACAAATTTATGAGCTACCCCATATAAAGAAAGGACTAGCAAGTAGTGCATTTGATGATGAGGGTGTTGCAACAAATGATCGGAAAATTATTGATAATGGAATAGTACAAGGGTATTTTCTTAGTAGTTATTCATCACGCAAACTTGGATTATGTACTTCTGGAAATGCAGGTGGTAATCATAATATAACAGTAAATAATGGTAATCTTTTAGATTTTTCTGAAATGATTAAGAAAATGGATAAAGGATTATTAGTGACTGAACTACTTGGCCAAGGGGTGAATCCGGTTACAGGTGATTATTCTCGTGGTGCAGCAGGGTATTGGGTAGAAAATGGAGAAATATGCTATCCAGTTGAAGAGATTACTATAGCTGGAAATTTGAAGGATATGTTAGGTAATATCTCAGCAATAGGAAATGATGTAGTAATCCATGGTTCTAAACAATGTGGATCTTTATTAGTTGACAGAATGACTATAGCAGGTAGTTAAAGAATAAAAAATAGGATTTTGTATAAAATATAAGGAACCTCTCATAAATTATTTTTATTTTGAAATAATAGTCTCTAGTACTGTTTTTACATGAACTTACATTTTTTAATTCCAAATTTATTTTGGCCAGACTCTAAATTACTTGAAATATACCAAGGCTTATCTTTACCTGCAATTGAGGATATTCTTGCAAAGAGTTTACAGAGTAGATCTGAATCAAAAGGAGTAGAAGACTGGTTGTGTGGAACCTTCAGTGTAAGAAAGCAACAAGACCTACCCATAGCACCTCTTACATTATTAACAGATAAAACAGTAGACATAGATACTATTGAAGGGTATTGGTTAAGGGCTGACCCAGTGCATCTAAGAGTTGAGCATGACCAGGTATTATTGGCTGATAGTCGTACGTTTAATATTTCTTTAGAAGAAGCTTATCAGTTTGTTGAAGTCATTAATAAGTATTTTTCTGAAGATAGTATATTTTCAAAATATGGAGATAATAATAAGAAAGAATTAATTTCAATTTTTCCTTTATGTTCTGATCGTTGGTATTTATGTTTGAAAAAAACACCTCTTATTCATACTCATATATTAAGTGATGTTATTGCAAAGAATATTAATGACTATTTTCCATACGGTCCTGAAGAAATGTTTTGGAAGGGGATATTAAATGAGATTCAAATGTTATTGCATGAACACCCTCTTAATCAGGTGCGAGAAGCACGTGGAGACTTACCATTAAATGGTATTTGGTTCTGGGGAGGTGGCATAACCCCTAAATCCGTGGTTTCTCCTTATAAATATATATGGAGTAATGATATTTTTCTAAATTCTTTAGTTACGGCCAGCGGCGTAAACCTTATGGAACTTCCTCATAATATGGAGAACTGGCCTCATTTAAATAAATCTCATAGGCAGCTTATTTTTTTAGATTCTTTATATGGAAAATCTCAATATGGAGATGTCTATGGCTGGCGTGAGAGTCTTAAAGGGTTAGAAAAGAATTGGTTTATACCAGCACTTGGCATGCTTAAAAAAAATATTATAAACCAATTAACTATAACAACTATAAGGGATGGTGTTGCTAGGAATTTTTTTATAACAAAGAATAATCTTTATAAATTCTGGCGAATTAGGAAATCATTTCCAGCTTATATAGACAATTAATATATTTGGCATTCTGTATTATACTTATATAGTATAATTCTACTTTCAAATAGATTCTTTGCTATTGAATTTAAATGTTTTTAATCTTAGTTTTTAGTTTTAGAGAATAGAAACTGAATTATTCATCCAAATGGCAAATATTGTTACTAGAAGTTATACTTCTGATTCCTTAGAGACGCTAATCAGTTATGGGATTCATCCTGTTCTGGCCCGTGTTTATGCTGCACGAGGTATTAGGGAGCCCAGAGAGATTACTAAAGATCTGTCGCAATTAATTCCATTTTGGCATTTGAAGAATATATCAGAAATGGCTGCACTTCTTGCAGATGCAATAGTTTCTAGCAAGCATATATTGATTGTAGCCGATTATGATGTAGATGGAGCAACAGCATGTGCAGTAGGGATTCGTGGATTGAGGAAATTTGGTGCAATAGTAAATTATTTGGTACCAAATCGCTTTGAACATGGTTATGGTCTGACTCCAGAGATTGTGCGATTAGCTGCTAATCTAAATGAGGGAACTCGGCCTGATATACTTATTACTGTTGATAATGGGATTGCTAGTATAGAAGGTGTGGAAGAGGCTAATCGTATTGGTATACAAGTATTTATTACGGATCATCATTTGCCTGGAGATAAGCTACCTAATGCAACTTCAATAGTAAACCCTAATCAGCTTGGATGTGATTTTCCTAGTAAAAATATAGCTGGCGTGGGAGTAATGTTTTATTTAATGCTTGCATTACGTGCTGAGTTCCGGTCTCGCGGTAGATTCCTTTCTGATAAAGAGCCTAATCTTGCTAATTTACTAGATCTAGTAGCTTTGGGAACCATTGGTGATGTGGTGAAGCTAGATATGAATAATCGAATTTTAGTGCAACAAGGATTATATCGTATTCGAAATGGACGTAGCTGTGCTGGTGTGAAATCTTTATTTAAAATTGTGGGGAAAAATATTCAAAGTGCATCAACTTCTGAGTTAGGGTTTATTTTGGGACCAAGACTAAATGCAGCTGGGAGACTTGATGATATGTCAATTGGTATTGAATGCCTTATTACTGATAATGAGACGCATGCCATGAGGTTATCTCAAAAGCTTGATGAACTAAATTCTCAGCGTAGAGCAATAGAAATTAATATGCAGGATAGTGCAGAGTTATTGATAAAACAAATCTTTACTTCCTCTTATTTTACTAAGGAAAATAGGCTTCCATACAGCATTGTTTTATATGATTCTTCTTGGCATCAGGGTGTAATTGGTATTCTTGCATCGCGTATTAAGGATAAATTTCACAGGCCTGTAATTATATTTTCTCCCGGGAATAATAATGAAATTAAGGGATCTGGGAGATCTATTCCTGGTTTTCACCTCCGTGATGCATTAGATGCAGTTTCAAAAAGCAACCCTAGTTTATTATTAAAATTCGGTGGACATGCGGCCGCTGCAGGTCTAACTATATATCAGGATAATTTTGATAAATTTAAGGATGCTTTTGAGAAAACATCACAAATTCTGCTCACTTCTAGGGACCTATTACGTATCATTGAAACAGATGGTGATTTGAATGAATCAGAAATTAATATAGAGTTGGCTCATAATTTTGCAGGGCAGGTATGGGGGCAGGGATTTCCTTATCCTATATTTAATTCTCGTTTTAAAGTAAAGCATCAATATATAGTAGGGGGGAAGCATCTAAAATTAAAGTTGAGAAAGATTAAACCTGGCACAGGAGAGAATTCAATTCATTTGTATGAATCTATGTTGTTCTTTTATCAAGGTTCTTTACCAGAAGAGATTGATGCAGTTTATCGCCTTAATGTGAATGAATATAGTGGTAATGAAAGCTTACAACTTATATTAGATCATTGGAAACCAGTATAATGACTATCCTAGGGAAAGGGGCTATTTTCTTATATTAAGATCTAGGGTTTTAATATAATTTAAATAAATGTTCGTTTAGATTCCACTGGGATATAAGTTTCTTGTATTAACAATTTTTAGTATGTATTCAGATGCAATTTACGTTTAATCCTCCTAAATCGGGTTCAATCTCTAAATATTCTAATTTTTATGGTTCTGGTGACTCCTACGTTCTTGCAAAAATAGCACAACAAGAGAAACCCATTGTCATTATTTGTGCAAACGCATTAGAATCCCACAGATTATTGAGGGAAATTCCTTTCTTTGCTCCTAGTTTGAAGATTCATTTTCTACCTGATTGGGAAACACTTCCATATGATAATATTTCTCCCCATCCTGACCTAATTTCAGAACGGCTTGCTACTTTTTATCAAATCATGCGTAACTTATGTGACATATTGATTGTTCCTGTCACAACAGCACTTTATCGTATGCCCCCTCGTGAATACCTTGCAGCATATACATTTTTCATTAAACGTGGAGAAATATTTGATTTAAAGCTATTTCTTAGTCAAATGACGCTAGCTGGTTATACCCATGTAAGCCAAGTAATTTCTCCAGGAGAATACAGTGTACGAGGTGGATTAATTGATTTATTTCCAATGGGTAGTTCATTACCTTACCGTATTGATAGACTAGATAATGAAATAGAAACTATTAAAACATTTGATGTTGATACGCAAAGAAGTATTTATCCAGTAGATGAGGTAAGGTTATTACCAGCTCGTGAATTTCCATTTAATGAAGATGGACGAGCAAACTTCCGGGGAAATTTCCGTGAAAGATTTGAAGGTGACCCATCGAAATTTCGTATTTATAAGGATATCGGGAAAGGGGTTGCTACAGCAGGGATTGAATATTATCTTCCATTATTTTTTAAGCAGACAGAAACATTATTTGATTATCTTCCTGATTCTGTATTGTTATGTTTACATCACAATATTAATTTAGAAATAGAAAATTTCTGGTGCAATACATTATCTCGTTATAAATTGTTACGGAGTGATATTAGTCGCCCTATAGTAGCTCCAGAAGATTTATTTCTCACTTCTGAGTGTTTTTTTAAAAATATTAAGTCATATCCAAGAGTTAAAATTAACCAGGAATTAGAAAAATCTCAGCCAGGAGTTGAAAATATTACTAGTGGTCTGCCATTAATACAAGTTGATAGACGTGCAACTAATCCTATAGAGAAACTTACTGTATTTATAGATAAATTTAATTCATCTAATAGGCGTGTTCTGCTTGTAGTAGAAAGCCTAGGAAGGCGTGAGCTAGTTGTTGATCATTTAAAGCAATATGGTCTTTCTCCAAAAATTTGTAATGGATATAACCAATTTAGAGAAAGTAAAGAAGAATTTATGCTTTGCATCTCTCCGTTACATAATGGTTTTATTCTTAACAATGAAGGTTATGCTTTCATTACTGAAAGTGAGTTATATGCCACACACCATCATAAAAGGAATGAGCGAGAACTGAGAAGTGTGGTAACAGCTACTGATACAATGCTGCGAGATTTATCTGAGACCAAAATTGGTGACCTTGTAGTGCATGAGCAGCATGGAATTGGGCGTTATTCAGGTCTTGTGGATATGGACCCAGGAAGAAATAGCCATTTGCAATTGAATGAGTTTCTTTTACTTGAGTACGACGGGGGAGATAAACTTTATGTTCCTGTTTCTCAATTACACCTTATTAGCCGCTATAGTGGTACTGCTCAAGAATCTACCGCATTACACAAACTTGGTAGTGGACAATGGGATAAAGCCAAGAAAAATGCTATTAAGAAAGTGCATGATACAGCTGCTGAATTATTAAATTTATACGCACAACGTGCTAATAAGAAGGGCTATAGATTTAATATTAATAAACATGATTATGAAGCTTTCTCTGAAGGGTTTGGTTTTGAAGAAACACCCGATCAAGCTTCTGCTATTAAAGCTGTCATTCAGGATTTATGTTCAGATAAACCAATGGATCGGTTGATTTGTGGAGATGTTGGTTTTGGTAAAACAGAAGTAGCACTAAGGGCCGCCTTTATAGCCATATCTAATAATAAGCAAGTAGCGATTCTTGTACCAACAACTTTACTTGCAGAACAACATTTTCAAAATTTCTCTGATCGATTTGGTTTAATTTCTGATCAATGGCCAGTAGTTATTTCTGAGATGTCTCGTTTTCGTTCTGCAAAAGATCAGGTTGAAATAAAAAAAGGATTATCTGAAGGAAGAATAGATATCGTTGTTGGAACTCATAAATTAATTCAGAAGGATATACATTTTAAGAACCTTGGATTGGTAATAATTGATGAAGAGCACAGATTTGGTGTGCGTCAAAAGGATCAGCTTAAGAAATTTAAATCTGAGGTGGACATATTAACATTAACTGCTACACCTATCCCTCGTTCTCTATCAATGTCTTTAGAAGGTCTTCGTGATTTTTCTATTATTAATACAGCACCTCAAAAACGTCTTGCAATAAAAACTTTAGTTAATCCTTATTCTAAAGGGATCATCCGAGAAGCATGTTTACGAGAAATAAAAAGAGGTGGGCAAATTTATTATTTACATAATTCTGTAGACACAATTCAGTCTGTATACAATATGCTTGCTAGACTATTACCTGAGATACGTATTGAGATTGCACATGGGAAAATGCGTGAACGAGACCTAGAGAGTGTAATGAGAGATTTTTACAGGCAGAAATTTGATATGCTTTTGTGTACAACAATTATTGAAACTGGTCTTGACATTCCTAGTGCAAATACAATTGTTATTGAACGTGCAGATAAATTTGGTCTAGCACAATTACACCAATTACGTGGGCGTGTTGGTCGTTCTCATCACCAGGCTTATGCATATTTGCTGGTACCAGAGGAAGAGATTTTAGGTATAAAAGCTAGGAAGCGGATTGATGCAATTAAAGAAATGGAGGGGTTAGGAGTTGGCTATTATCTAGCTATACATGATTTAGAAATAAGAGGTGCAGGAGAATTTCTTGGGGAATCACAGAGCGGGGAAATATATGAAGTTGGATTTAATTTATATAGTTCCTTGTTAGATACAGCAATAAAATCTTTACAAGAAGGGCGTGAACCAGATATACAGAACCCATTAGGTATTACAACTGAAGTAAATTTACATGCGCCTTCATTGCTTCCAGATAGTTACTGTAATGATATACACGAACGCTTAGTTTTATATAAAAGAATGGCACATTGTGAAACAAGTGAGCAATTAGATAATATGTATATGGAACTTGTTGATCGTTTTGGGATGTTCCCTGATCCAGTTAAAACATTAATGGACTGTCACCGGATTCGAGTTTTATCAAAACCTTTAGGGATATCTCGTATAGATGCTTCAGCAGAAAATATATTGATACAATTTATTGCTAACCCTAATATTGATGTAAAGAAAATGATTATGCTTGTTCATAATAATAATGAGTATAAATTTTGTGGTCAAGATTGCCTAAAAATCCATATAAATATTGATGATATCTCTGTCCGAGTGATAAAAATAAATAATGTGATTAAGGAATTAAAAGGAACAATGAAACATTGATCTTTATAGGTTTATTTATTAAATTAAGAATATAGATATGGTATATTTATTTTGGAAGGATAAAGTATGGACCTAATTATTCAAGGGTTCGATATAGAAACACGTGCACTTAAAGAGCTAGCTAAATTTTCAGGTTCTAGTCAAATTAAAAAAATTAACAGAGTTGCTTTTCGCCTTGTTGATGCTGCTCAACATGAATGTATACCAAATTTTTGTTTAGAAAGAGAACTTGATTTTGCATTTGTAAATAAATTAGACAGTCTTGATAAATTTAGTTTAATAGGAATAGATATGGACTCTACTCTTATAGGAATAGAGTCTCTAGATGAGCTAGCAGATATACATGGTGTCAGGAAACAAGTGGTTGATCTTACTGAAAAGACTATGCATGGTGATATAGATTTTTCTGAAAGTCTTATTAGACGTACAGCATTACTAAAAGGGTTAGATTATAGTGCTTTGCAGAAAGTTTACAATGAAAAATTATTACTTAACCTGGGTGCTGAGAAATTGCTATTGCAGCTGAGGAATGCAAATATTAAAACAGTTCTTATTTCTGGTGGATTTACTTTTTTTACTAATAAATTAAAAGAAAGGTTAGGGTTAGATTATGCATTTGCCAATACACTTGAGATTGAAAATAATAAATTAACAGGTAGATTAGTGGGTGACATTATTGGAGAAAAAGGAAAAGGAGAGATTCTTAATAAGATAAGAAATAAACTTGGACTCAAAAATAAAGACTTACTTGCTATTGGTGATGGTGCTAATGATATTCCAATGTTTAAAGAAGCAGCGATAAGCATAGCATATCATGCTAAACCAATTGCACAAAAGAATGCAACGCATGTAATTAATTATGTTGGGTTGGATGGGATAGGTAATATTTTTTCAAGAAATGATAGGTAAATTAATGCAAAGGGCTCTTATTGTTAAATTTATCTAGATAAAGATAAATCACTGGTGTAATAAATAGTGTTATTAATTGGGAGAAAATTAATCCTCCAACTACAGCAATACCTAAAGGTTGCCTTAGCTCAGCACCTGCACCTAAGCCAATTGCGATAGGAATTGCACCTATTAATGCTACTAATGTTGTCATCATGATAGGCCTGAATCTCAATAAGCAAGCAGTACGTATAGCTTCATACGGGTGAATGTTATTGCTACGTTGTGCATCAAGAGCGAAATCAATCATCATAATTGCATTTTTCTTAACTATACCTAAAAGCATCAGTATGCCAATCATTGCAATTATTGAAAGCTCTATATTAAATATCCATAGCATTGCTAATGCACCTACAGCAGCCGATGGAAGGCCAGAAAGAATTGTTATTGGGTGGATATAACTTTCATACAATACCCCAAGTAATACATATATGACTAAGAGTGCTGCAACAATTAGAAATATTTGGCTAGTCTGAGAAGATTGGAATGCGGCCGCATCTCCAGCATAGTTTGTTAGTATCCCAGCTGGTATATTAAGTTCATCTTTAAATAGTTCTATTTTTTTGGTGGCTTCACCAAGTGAGGCACCAGACGCTAAATTAAATGATATTGTTTGCGACTCTAATTGTCCTGAGTGATTAATTGAAATTGGTCCTAATTCACGCTCTACTGATGCAACGGTTGATAATGGAATTAATGTATCATTTTTACTGCGAACATATATATTACTAAGATTATTTTCATCTATTCGATGAGTATCTGAAACTTGCATAATTACTTGGTAGCTGTTATTTGCGGTGTATATTGTTGATACTTGCCGCTCACCAAAAGCACTATATAATGCTGATCGGATACTAGCTATTTCCACGCCTAATAGGTTGGCTTTATCACGATTAATATTCATACGGGCTTGTAAGCCTTTTAATTGTGAGTCGCTAGTTACATCACGAAATATATCTTTCTCATTCATCATAAGTGCCATAATCTCTGTAGCAGCTTTATTTAGGTTTTGAGAATGTACACTACGCATAACATATTGATATCTACTTTTACTAATACGTCCGCCTAATCTAAGATTCTGGATAGGATTTAGGTATACTTTAATGCCAGGTATTACTTGAACTTTATTACGTAAATCTTCTAATATTGATTTCATAGGCTGACGTTCACTAAATGGTTTAAGTTGCACATACATCCTAGCGTGATTAGTATCGTCTGCATATGAAACAATGGTTTCAATAGCAGAATGAGATAGCATTATTTGATTTGTTTGCTGTAATAGTTTAGACATGGCAGGAAAAGATATATCTTCAACTGTTTCTACAGATACTTTAATCCTTCCAATATCTTCTTCAGGAAAAAATCCTTTTGGAAGTATTATAAATAATGCCCCTGTTGCAATAAATGTAGCCAGTGCTATTCCTAGAGTTATTTTTTTATGGATCAAGGCCCAATCAAGAGTATGCTCGTATAGGGATAATATTTTATTAAAAAATCCCGCAAACCATCCAGTTAGTTTCATGCTCTTATATTCTGAATTATGATGATTAAGGTATCGGCTAGCCATCATTGGTATTAGAGTAAGCGATACTACAGCTGACATTAGTACGGCAATTCCTACTACTGCAGCAAACTCATAGAAGAGTAATCCAATTACACCTGGCATAAAGAAAATTGGAATAAATACAGCTACAAGCGAAAGTGAAATTGATATAATTGTAAAACTTACTTCTTTGGACCCCTTTATTGCAGCTTGTAATGGAGATTCACCTCTCTCAATATGGCGCACAATGTTCTCTAGAACAACAATAGAGTCATCTACTACTAAGCCAACTGCGAGCGTGATAGCAAGTAATGAGATATTATCCAGGCTGTAATTAAAAACATACATTAAAGCAGTTGCACTTAACAGCGAAATTGGTAATGAGAGTACTGGAATAATAGTGGCCGTGGCTTTACGAAGAAATAAAAAAATTACTAGTACAACTAAAGCAATAGTAATTATTAATGTGAGTTCAGCATCATGAATGGCATCCCTAATTGAAGTTGAGTAATCTCCAGTAATTTTTAGATTAACTGATTTTGGCATTTGTGCAATCAACCCTGGTAGAGCAGCTTTAATGGCATCAACAGTTTCAACAGTGTTTCCTCCTGGCAAGCGCTTAACAGCAAGTGTGATAGAACGTTCATTATTAGTCCAACTAGCAGTCCTAACAGATTCTATGCTATCTATAACTTTTGCTACATCGGAAAGCCTAACTGGAGCACCAGTAGGAGATATTGCTACAACTATATTTGAAAAATCATCAGCATTACTAAGCTGTCGGTTTGCCTGAATAGTTAGTGATTGGCGTGGACCGTCTAGTGTACCGATTGGTGAATTAGGGTTTGCATTATTTAGGGCTGAAGCAATATCATCAACACTTAAATTACGTGCTGCTAGTTCATTAGGGTTAACCTGGATTCGCACAGCATATTTTTTTTGTCCATAGATTCCTATTTGTGCTACACCAGGAAGATTAGAAATTGCTGGAGAAACGAAATTCTCAGCAAAGTCATTTAACCTTGAAAGTGACATGGAAGGAGATGATAAAGCAAGATATAGAATGGATGATTCTGCTGGATTAATTTTCCGGTAGGAAGGCGGAGAGTTCATTTCAATTGGCAGCGTTTTTTGTGCTCGTAATAGAGCAGCTTGTACGTCAATTGAAGCATTATCAATGTTCCTATTTTGGTCAAATTCTAATGTAATCCTTGTATTACTTAGTGTACTAATTGAGCTTATTATCTGAAGTCCAGGAATAATGGCAAATTCTCGTTCAAGTTTTGTAGCGACAGATGAGGCCATAATCTCAGGGCTAGCACCTGGAAGTGATGCTCTGACAGAGATAGTAGGAGAATCGTAACTTGGTAAAGCGGCAATAGGTAAGTTAGTGTATGAAATAATTCCAGCAATAATTGCTGAGGCTGATAATAGCACTGTCATAACCGGTCGTCGAATACATAACTCTGAGAGATTCATTATTCTTTTATTATCCCGGCATCTTATTAAAGATATAATTATTTAGCACATTATTATTAGATTTACTTTTGTTTCTTGGTGATTGTGTTTCTATTACTGTACTTCCTGGCTTTAAATTTTGTCCACCTTCAACAACAATCTTTGTGCCTGCTGATGTTCCTTCAATTACAGCAATCCCATCTTGCACTAGGTGTACTATGATTTTCTTTTGTTTTACTTTATTATTTTCTTCAATTACATATAGAAATTTATTTTCTGGTCCAGTTTGTACCGCCTGCACTGGTACTGTTAGCGCATCAATGAATATTTCAGGTGACAACATTACTGTAACAAACATACCTGGCCAGAGTTTTTTATTCTTATTAGGGAACTCTGCTTTAATTAGAATGCTTCCACTTTTAGTATCTACTGCATTATCAATAAATATTAACCGTCCTTTTATTAATGGTTCTCCTGGAACATCTAGTTTTGCATTAACAACTATATCTCCCTGAGTAAGTTTTTTCTGTAAAATTAATAATTTATGTTCTGGTAATGTGAATTTAATATTAATTGGATTGATCTGTGTGATACTAACTAAAACTGCACTACGAGGCTGTGTAACGCTTCCAGGGATTGCTATATTTGGTTGAACTAAGCTACCAGGGTGTACTGGGATTGAGCCAGTACGTCCTGAAATAGGAGCAGTAATTATTGTAAAGCCATGTGCTACATGGCTCTCTTGTACGAAAGCCTTATCAAAATCAAGTTTTCCTTTTAGGCTGTCAAAATCTTTCTGAGCTATATCAAGAGCAGCTTGAGAAATAAATTTCTGTTCAAATAATTTTTTTTGTCGATTAAGGTTTCGTAACGCATTTGCAAAATCCGCATTTGATCTAGCAAGTTGAGCTTCTGCTTTGTTTAAATTTGCGCTTTCTGTACGTGCATCAAGCGTAAATAATTTGTCACCTTTATGAACGAATTGTCCTTCTTTGATATGTACATTTTTAACTATAGCGCTAATCTGGGGTCGTACCTCTACTGTTTGTTGAGATACAACTGTACCGTTTGCAGTAAGCCTTATCGGGATATCATGTTTTTTAACTACAGTGCTTACAATTTGAATTATTTCTTTTTGTTTGTTTTTATTTTTTATAATTTCAGTTTTCTGGTTATACCAAATAATAACTATTGCAGCTATTAAGATAGTCAGTAGTGTAACCCATATATTTTTTTTAATATTGGATGTTTTTTTTTTGAGAGCAGTATCCATGAGTACTATTTTTTTGGATTGCTTTATTTGGGTATATTTTATCTAAAATTATAATTTCAAGGTGCTTAGTTAGGGCAATATAAATTTATGAAAATAGAATTAAATTATTTTTCATTATAGTAGTTCTTTTAACCAAATTTTTTATCATTAATTTTAGTATTCATTATAAATAATATTTTATTATTTATAATAGAGGATACTCTATTTATTTGGTAATTTATGTAATTATATATCTTAATTCTGTTTAATATTTTTTATATATACTTTAAATAAAATTTGTAATAAATTTTTCTAGATTAGAAGGAAAAGGCAGCTTCAACTAGAAATGTACGTTGTGGGTACGGGTGATATACATATGCTTGCATATTATTAACATTTGTAATGCCAGCTGACAGTCTAGTTTTCATTCCGTTACTAAATTTGAAACGATAATTTGTTTTTAGATCTAAGAAAAAGAAATCACTCTGAGCGCCAAATACATGCTGTTTCCCTTTGTCCCCATTATCAAGGTCATTAAATGAATCTGATGAGAAACGTCCGCCAATATTAAAATCCCAGGCTTGAGTAATGTGGTAAGTTGAGAAAAAATTCAGCCTATAGTGTGGGAGACGAATAATTTTCTTTCCTGTAAGGTTATAGGTGCCAAAAGTACTATCTTTAACCATAGGTCCATTTTCTACTTTTGCATCCATCCAAGTAAAATTCAGCATAAAATCAAATTTTGATCTGAATATTCTTTTCTGATTAAAAATAAATTCTAGTCCTGTAGTACTGGTTGTCCCAATATTTTGGGTTGCTCTTGTTGTAATCTGTCCTGAAAGTGTTTGTACCCGATTGATCGCATCTTTAATATCATCACGGAATACATTAACTCGCACAAAACCTTTGGGGATATCATATTGAATCATAAAATTATGGTGCATTCCATTTTCAGCCTTAAGTGCAGCATTAGCTAAGGTAATTGATGTTCCACTACTTAATGTCTGGAAAAGTTCAGAAATTACAGGGAACCGATGAGTTCGGGCCCAGGAGTAACGGAATTTCCATCGGTTAGGTTCATAACCTATAGAGAACTTTGGTGTTGTAGGACTCATGTGACGGTCAGGTACAACAGTGCTCTTTACTACACCATTTGTTGCAGACCAGAATTCTTGACGTATACCTGCTGTTATATCCCATCCAGGCGCAAAACGGAAAGCCCCTTGAAAATAAAATGCATGAGTAGTTGTCTGCCCCCTATTATTTTTATTTTTCACTGCACCACGGGTCATATTAGCAAAATCAGTTAATGAATATTGCCTATATTTCATTTTATAATCACTGAAGTGATACCCACCAATAAGGCCTAGTTGATCATAGCCAAAAAGTTTTTGATTACTTAGCTTAATGTCATGATTAAACCAAGCGAATCTTTTATAGTCATCAATCAATCCCGTATGGCTGCTACTTGGGTCATATGGATTTTTATTAGATTTAGCTCTTGTATCTTTTAATACATTAAAATGACTAGTAGTTGTATCAATAAACCAATTTTTACCAATCAGCGCATGAGTTATATCATCTGTTAGGGCGCCATTTAGATTAATTCCTAATTGCAGTGTTTGACGCTTATCTTCAGTGATTCCATAATTACTTCTACCCCATGATTCTTTGATTTTAAAGCCTTGCCCACCGGGTGTTTGAACATTGCCACTCCAAATCTTTGCACCAGTAGCATCTCGTAAATAGTTTTTTGGATTTCTTGCACTTCTAACGCGATTTTCATAGGCGGCTGTAAAAATAGCTTTAAGACTAGAGTTGATATCGTAGCCAAGCTTAAATTTCATCAAATCAGTTGTAATTTTTTCAGGACCTGAATCTCCGTAAATCCAACTATCTACACCGCGTGCACTAGTTTCTTTTTCTGCACCAGTAGCTATTGTCGCACCACTTGCTGGAGTTCCTGAGTCTGCCAAGAAATATGTTTGAGGATGGCCTTCTGATTCTAAGCGATTATAAGCTGCAAATATTGAGAATTTGTCAAAAAATCGGTCGCCTGCAGAAATATATTGTCGATTCCCAATATAGGTTCCTTTATGCCCATATTTTTTGTAGGGTTGGATAAATAAGCTACTTTCGACATACATCTCTCGTTTACGAGGCATACGAGTTTTAAGATTTACCACACCTCCAATAGAATTACTACTGTATTCGGCTGAGAAAGGACCATAAATTACATCTACAACATCAATTTCATTTGGTCCGACTAATGACCAGCGTGGAGCTCCATTCCAAGTTCCTTGTAGATGGTTGTGTATTGGTAGACCATCAGCATAAACCATATTGCGGGCTGTTGAAAACATGTCGGCACCTCGTATCCCAAGTACGCCATTTGGGTCTCCAACGTACCGTTGTCGAATTTGTAGACTGGGTTGGAATTTTAGTACTTCTTCTGTTGTCTGGGCATTTTGAGTTTCAATCTGTGCACGTGTGATGCGCGTTGAAGGGGATGTATAATGAGAATCCGCTTCAACTCTTTGGGTGACTACCATTTCTTTAAATACAGTTGCCACTTGTGTTGCAACTTGATTGTTTTGTTTAGCATTTTTCTTAGATAAGGTTTTCTTATTTTTATTCTTGATAATTCCAGTTTTCTCGGAATCAGCAATCATTAATTGGTTAGAAACAGATCTATTTAATTTTTCTATTTTATTATCTGCCAAAGAGTTTGTAATTGGTAGTACAGAAAATATCAGTAAAATGTATGTTAATTTTAGTTTCATTGTTTCAGTGTATAAGATTTATATTAAAGTAAATTTGCCAACTCATTTTTTAAATATGTATACCAATTTAAGATAGACGCTTCAAAATTTATATTATTATCTACAGGTATAATTTTTAATCCTTCATTTTTAGTGTTCCAAAAAATTTGCATTTGTTGTTCACTGTTGATAAGGGGTACAGGGTAATCTGATGGTCCCTTTGTATCAGCAATGCGTTGTTGATTGCTCCATGTGATTCCTTCGTCAGTTGAATACATGATATTTGCTGTAACATTTTCCCCATCAAATTCTCGCCATGCTACAAGAACATTCTTATCTGATGCTGCTATAGATGGGTGATTTGGCTGAGCTGTAGGATCACCTATAGGTACTGGGGAGGATTCTTTATTTCCTTGAATATGCTTGTAGAATAAACCTTGACGAGTTTTTCCTAAAGTAAACCAAGCTATATGTATTCGGTTATCTAAGCCAAGAGCTATATCCCCTCCATGGTGAGGACATCCATCAACTTGCCATTCATCATTTGTAACTCGTCGTATTTCACCTTTTTCTAGATTAGAAATAGCAAAATCTCTTGTATTCTTGCCAAATATATTACGCCAAAAAATTATTGGGCCTTCTTTTGTCCAAACAGAAGGTATTCTGCAGCATTCACAAACATGCTCATGAAATTTCTTATTAATGTTAAAATTTTTACCGTTATCATTTGATTCGGCAGTATAGATAGAAGTTCCAGTAAATTTCTCATTTCTGTTTCTTGCTGCATCTCTGTCTCTAGCATCTAGCCAAGAAATTATTACCTTTCCTTTCCCATTAGTTGTCAATGAATCAAATCGATGACCCGTAATTTGCCCATCATCGTTTATAGTAATCGGTAAGGAAAATGTCTGCCCAGAATCTGTTGAGCGTGAGAATCTAATGTCTCCAGAATACTTTTTATGTTGTTTCAGCGACCAAGTTAGAAGTATAGTACCATCCTGAGTAATAGCAATTTTAGGTCGATTCTCACCATCAGCATAAATGTTTTCAGTATGAGTTGTAACTGCTTTAGGAGTTGAAAAGCTTTCACCCTTGTTTCTTGAATAAGAAACTAGAAGTTTTTTATTTTTTACTTCAGCCAACCATAAGGTCCCATTTTGATCATAGGCAACACCTATTGCTAATGTTGGCTTGTGACTATGTGATTTCTTCTTAGCGTTATGCTGGTTATGATTCTTTATTGTGGATTCTGCTATTACAAGTGGTGCTATGTAAATGCTTAATATAGAAAATAAAGTAATCGAAAATATTCTTCTCATGTGGCCTTGCTATAAAAATAAAGGCGGTAATATAAACTATCTTTTTAGTCTTTGGAAGTGACTATAAGTCGCGCGTCAATATGTCGCATATAAAGGAAGCAATTATGCATAGTAAACAGGGACATGCTAAAGTTGGAGCAAAGTATATTCAGGAAGCCAATATGCATATTCTTCAGTCCATTGATCAATAAAAAATGAATAAGTACTGGTATTAAATAAGATTAATAGTGCCAGTTCTTTGGTTAGCTATGATTTGTAACTATTTTTTGGACTACCAGGCTTCCTATTAAATCTCCTTCAACATTGACCGCAGTTCGGAATGCATCCAATAGACGATCAATAGGAAGAAGAATAGCAATGGCTTCGACTGGCAAGCCTACAGATTGTAATACCAAGAGCATAGTTACCATTCCTGCACTTGGTATTCCAGGTGCCCCCATTGCTGCAAGCATGGCTGTAAAGAATATGATCATTTGCTGCATAAGATTAAGATCTACACCAACTAAGCTAGCAATAAATAGTGCAGCCGCTGCTTCATATAATGCAGTGCCATCCATATTTACTGTAGCACCCAGAGGCAGAACAAAACCTGCAATATTACGTTTAACTTGAAGGTTTTTTTCAGCACATTGTAATGTAATTGGTAATGTTGCCGCACTTGAGCTAGTAGCAAAAGCAGTGATAAATGCTTCACGTGCGCCAATCCAGAATTTTACTGGTGTCATACCAGTAACTGAATAAAGGATAATAGGTAGTACTACTAAGGAATGTAATAATATTGTTCCTATTACTAGACTTATAAATTTTATTAAAATCATAAGCAATGATAGATCTTGTGTCATTACAAGCTTTATTAGTAGCGCCATGATACAAAGCGGTGCAAGTTTCATTATCCAGCCTACTAGCATAAGAATTAATTCTAATAATTCTTGTAAGGATAAGCGGGTATTTTGAAATCGATTTCCCCCCACTACTAAAGCAATTCCCATTAAAAGTGCAAAAATCACTACAGCAAGTATATTGCCTTCAGCTAAAGCTGCAAAAGGATTAAGGAACAGTGAATGTAAGAATTGAGTAAAGAACTCAGACAGAGTCATCTCATGTGCCTGAAAGTTTTGCATAGCTTCCTGGAACATGGGTAATTGTAGCCCCTCTCCTGGTTTAAATAGATTTGAAGTAGTTAGTCCTAAAATAATTGCTATAGCAGCAGTTAGGAAAAAATACCCTAATGTCGTCTTCCAAACGAGGTGTATTTTCTGGTGCTCACTTAAATTAGCTACTCCAACTATAATGGAAGTAAATACTAATGGGACCATGACCATTTTCAACAAATCTACAAATACCATTCCAAGTAATTCAGAAATATATAGGCTAATTTCTACTATGATAGATTCTTTATCTAACAATGATAGTGCTAGCCCTATTAGAATGCCAGATAATGAACCAATAAGTATTTGAGAATTAAGAGAAAATTTTTTCACTAATTAATTCCGAGATTTTATTAGGTTTTTTCAGATTAAGGTCACGTTAAAATTAAATTAATTGGATAAGTGAATTAATAGAGTGATGACAAGAATAACATGGGGTATAAATAGATGATACTGCTATACAATAATAGTAACCTGGGCACCTAAAAATTAGGATTTATTTGGAATTCAATACTTATTTAATTCTAATTTCAGATTCAGTATCTCACCTGCCGGTTTATATAAAGAACCTTAATTATTGCCTCTATATGACTTTAGTATTTATAGGTTACTTTGATAGTTTATTAAGAAATGCCATAATGTTTGGTAAGGTCCAGTCAATAAATTCTTTATCGTCAACAATTGCAGGTAGTGTTTTTGCTAATTTTTCAGGTCTCCCTTGTAATAAAAGAACTGGTAATTTTGCTTCGTAGGCACACTCTATCTCCCAGCGTTGGCCATCAGCTCTTATAATTTGATTTGTAATTAATGCAATTACGCCTTTACACTCTGAGACCTTTGATTGACATTCTTCTTTCCAAGAAGGATCCCAGGATGCTTTTTTTGCTAAATATTCTAATGAATACGGTGTATTCTCATTATTTACCTGTTCTATAAGGTTGTCACGGAGATCCACATCTCTTAGTGCAAAACTTAAAAATACTTTATTAATTGATGACATACTATTTTCCTTTGATAAGAAAGTTATATTTAGAAAACTATATTTTAAGTGTGATTAGCTAGATTGCAAAGAAATCTTAGTTAGATTATAGCTTATTTCAAAACTAATGCTTTAATTTGCATATGGTTGGAGTATGGGTATTATAGTTATAAAGAATAGTCATTTTGGGCTCTCTCTTTTATGTTTTTTGAGCTAAGTATACTTAGCTTACATATAGTAGAATTATTCTTATATAAATAGATATTGATAGAGTTTCCTGCTATTCAGTGAAGAATTCACGAACCTTATTTACCCAAGATCTTGTACGGGGACTATGCCTAGAGCTATCTTCTTGATTTAACTCCTCAAGTTCCTGAAGTATCTCTTTTTGTCTGGTTGTTAATTTAACTGGTGTTTCTACCATCAAATGACATAATAAATCTCCATGAGAGTGGCTACGAATACCTTTAATACCTTTTCCACGTAAACGAAATACTTTTCCGCTTTGAGTTTCAGATGGGACTTTAATTTTTGCATAGCCATCAATTGTAGGAACTTCAAGTTCTCCTCCCAGTGCAGCTGTAGTAAAACTAATTGGCATTTCACAATGTAAATCATTAACGTCTCGTTTAAAAACAGAGTGTGCTAAGAGGTTAACAACAACATATAGATCACCTGATGGACCACCATTAGTTCCAGCTTCACCTTCTCCACTTAAGCGAATTCTATCACCATCATCTACCCCAGCAGGGATTTTTACAGATAATGTTTTATGTTGTTTAATGCGTCCTTCACCATGACATTGTCCACAGGGAGTTGATACAAATTTCCCACTACCATGGCATTTCGGACAAGTCTGTTGGATAGAAAAAAAACCTTGTTGCATTCTTACTTGGCCATGGCCATTACAGGTTGGGCAGGAGGAGGGAGAGGTGCCTCTTTTTGCTCCACTACCATGGCAGGCACTACACGCATCCATAGTAGGGACTCGTATTTTAGTTTCAGTTCCTCGGGCTGACTGCTCTAAAGTAATTTCCATATTATAGCGTAAATCTGCACCGCGATATGCGCTAGACTGGCTGCCTTGGTTGCCAAAAATATCACCAAAAATATCACCAAAAGTATCTGAAAATCCATGAGACTGGCTGCCTGTCATACTTGGATCTACACCAGCATGCCCTTGTTGGTCGTAGGCCATACGTTTATTAGGATCTGATAGTATTTCATAGGCCTCTTTAGCCTCTTTAAATAATTCCTCTGATTTGGGGTTATCTGGATTGCGGTCTGGGTGATGTTCCATCGCAAGTTTACGATAGACTTTTTTAATTTCATCATCCCCGGCGTCACGGCTAACGCCTAGTACATCATAGTAGTCACGCTTATTCATATAAATATTATTGGGTGTTTTTACATTGAAAGAGACTAATTCATACTAAATAATTTTGGATATTTTTCTACTAAATGTTGAAAATGTAGAATAGGCATGAGATGTATGACTATTTTCCCATGCCTCTATGTTTATTATAGCCTCCAATACTTATCTATTTTTTATCTTTTACTTCCTCAAATTCAGCATCTACTACATCACCTTCTGACTTGTCTTTGCTTCCTTCATTATTTGGTGGTGGTGTATTATTACCTGGTTGAGCCTGTTGTTTAGCCTGTTCTTGTGCCATCATTTTTTCTGTAAGTTTCTGAGAAGCTTCAGCTAATGATTGAGTTTTTGCATCAATACTATCTTTATTATCAGATTTTAACGCATCTTCAGCTTCTTTCAATGCAGTTTCAATCTTAGATTTTTCATCTCCCTCAAGCTTCTCTCCATGTTCAGCTAAAGTTTTCTTAACAGAATGAATAAGTGCATCACATTGGTTACGAGCCGTAACAAGTTCTAATGCTTTCTTATCTTCTTCAGCATGAGCTTCTGCATCTTTTACCATGCTTTCTACTTCTTCATCTGATAGCCCTGAACTTGCTTGTATCTTGATTTTATTTTCTTTTCCTGTTGCTTTGTCCTTTGCTGATACGTTTAGAATGCCGTTAGCATCAATATCAAAAGCAACTTCAATTTGAGGCATTCCTCTTGGTGCAGGAGGGATATCAGTTAGGTTAAACTGTCCTAAACTTTTATTCCCAGAGGCCATTTCCCGTTCACCTTGCAGCACATGAATTGTCACGGCAGATTGATTATCTTCAGCTGTAGAAAATACTTGCTGCGCTTTAGTTGGAATAGTTGTATTTTTCTTGATAAGTTTAGTCATTACACTACCCATAGTTTCAATACCTAATGATAGAGGAGTGACATCTAATAGTAGTACATCTTTTACATCACCTTGTAATACACCACCTTGGATAGCAGCACCTAGTGCTACTGCCTCATCTGGATTTACATCTTTTCGAGCTTCTTTCCCAAAAATATCCTTAACTTTTTCTTGTACTTTAGGCATCCTAGATTGTCCGCCTACTATAATAATGTCATCAATTCCATCGTTCTTCACACCCGCATCTTTCATAGCAATAAGGCATGGCTCTGTTGTTTTTTCTACTAGGTCTTCAACTAAGCTTTCTAGTTTGGAGCGAGTAATCTTAACTGCTAAATGTTTAGGCCCTGAAGAGTCTGCTGTAATATAGGGAAGATTGACTTCAGTTTGTTGGCTAGAAGATAGTTCAATTTTAGCTTTTTCTGCAGCGTCTTTAAGGCGTTGTAGAGCAATCATATCCTTCTTGAGATCGACACCACTTTCTTTTTTGAATTCATCAACAAGATATTCAATGATACGTAGATCAAAGTCTTCTCCACCAAGGAAAGTGTCACCATTAGTTGCTAATACTTCAAACTGATGTTCTCCCTCAATTTCTGCAATTTCAATTATGGATATATCAAAAGTGCCTCCACCTAGATCATAAACAGCAACTTTACGATCCCCTTCTTTTTTATCCATACCAAAAGCTAGAGCAGCGGCAGTTGGCTCATTTATAATACGTTTTACTTCTAATCCAGCAATACGCCCAGCATCTTTAGTAGCTTGACGCTGTGAGTCATTAAAATAAGCAGGAACCGTGATCACTGCTTCTGTTACAGATTCGCCTAAATAATCCTCAGCTGTTTTTTTCATTTTCATTAGAACTTGTGCTGATATTTCAGGAGGCGCTATTTTTTGGCCACGCACTTCTACCCAGGCGTCATTGTTATCTGCTTTAATAATGCTATAAGGTACTATTTTTTTGTCCTTTTGAACCATATCTTCGTCAAAGCGACGGCCAATCAATCTTTTAGCGGCAAATATTGTATTTTTTGGGTTTGTGACCGCTTGGCGCTTAGCAGAAGCGCCTACTAAAATCTCTTTATCTTCAGTATAAGCAACGATGGAAGGAGTAGTTCTTGTTCCTTCAGAATTTTCTATAACTTTAGGCTTGCCATTCTCCATAACAGATACACAAGAATTGGTAGTTCCAAGATCAATACCTATAATTTTTGCCATAATTTATTCCTTTTAACGTTAGTGCCACAAGTCTATAAATATACAAGTGGGGCCTTAGACAGTAATTTCAAGTGTCTTTAGTCTTTGAGACAGTTACAAGTGCCGGTCTGATTATTCTGTCATTTAATATGTAGCCTTTCTGCATTACATTGACTATAGTATTTGGAGCAAGGTCAGAGTCTACTGTGCTCATAGCTTGATGTTGATGAGGATCAAATTTTTCTCCCTCTGGATTAATGACTTTAATGTTAAATTTTGTAAAAGTAGAAGTTAATTGCTTTAGAGTTAGTTCCATGCCGTTCTTAAAATCTTTTACTGTAGCATTTTTAACAGCCATTGCCGCTTCTAGACTATCCATAACTGTTAATAACTCAGTAGAAAAATTTTCAATAGCATATTTATGTGCATTTGCGATATCAGATTGAGCTCTTTTTCGTATATTTTCTGAATCTGCTTTAGCACGTAACCAAGCATCATGATGCTCTGCGGCTATAAGCTCCGATTTCTTAAGTAATTCTTCTATACTTGGCTCTGTTTCTTCTGGAGTATGTTCATCATTATCTTCAGAAGATTCTTTAATATTATCTTTAATTTCAGTAGTTTCTGGTTGATTTAAATCTGAATTTTCCATAAATATTTTCTCCTAATTGCTTTGGGAGACAAGTTGGGGTGAATTTTTGAATTTCAATATAATAGATGAAATATTTATTATTTAGTTATTGTTTTTATTTTTGGAGAAGGTATTCGTTGTAATGTTTATAACATATACTTTTAATAGTATAGATATATTTTAGATAAAAATTAATAGGCTACTATTTATTTGAAATATTACGAGCTAATTTAGCAGCCTTGCCAATATAACTATCAGGAGTTAGATTAAGCAATCGTTTTTTTTCATTTACGGGAATGGTGAGGCTATTAATAAATTCATGTATTTCTTTTTTAGAGATACTTTCTTTTCCTCTAGTTAATTCTTTTAGTTGCTCATAAGGATTAGGTAAACCATAGCGGCGCATAACTGTTTGAATTGGCTCTGCTAGGATTGCCCATGAATCTCTTAGATCTGCAGATATTTGGTTTGGGTTAGATTCTAGTTTTTTTAGTCCTTTATTACATGCTTTATATGATAATAGGGTATGGCCTAGCGCTACGCTTATGTTACGTAGTACGGTTGAATCTGTTAAATCCCGTTGCCAGCGTGATACTGGTAACTTATCACTTAGGTATCTGAGTAACGCATTTGCAATGCCTAAATTACCTTCAGAGTTTTCAAAATCAATTGGATTTACTTTATGTGGCATAGTTGAAGAGCCAACCTCAGACTCCTTGATTCTTTGCTTGAAATATCCTAAGGAAATATATCCCCACATATCCCGATTAAGGTCGAGTAATATAGTATTTATACGAGCATATGAGTCACAAATTCTAGCAATTGAATCATGTGATTCAATTTGAGTAGTATAGGGATTAAATTTTAATCCTAATTTTTTAACAAAAGTTTGCGCAAAGTCTTCCCAATCCATATTTGGATATGCTGTAAGGTGCGCATTGTAATTTCCAACTGCTCCATTGATTTTACCCAATATTTGAATGGCAGCAAGATCTTTATGCGCTTCTTGTAATCGGTGTGCAAAAATTGCCAGTTCTTTTCCTAAAGTTGTTGGGGTTGCTGGTTGGCCATGAGTACGACCTAACATAGATATATCTGCTAGATCATGAGCCATATTAATAAGAGTCTTAATAATATTATTCAAATTAGGTAGCATTATATGATCGCGGCTATGTTTTATCATTAAACCGTAGGCGAGATTATTAATATCTTCAGAAGTACATGAGAAATGAATGAATTCAGTAACTTTAGAGATCTCCATATTATTTGCTGTTTTCTCTCTCAGCCAGTATTCAATTGCCTTAACATCATGATTAGTATGAATTTCAATTGATTTAATTGCTTCTCCATCAGGTTCAGAGAAATTATCACTTAGTTCATCAAGTAGTGTAATAGCATTAGATGAGAATGGTACAATTTCAGTAATAGTTGATTCCTGACTTAACGCTTTTAACCATTTAATTTCTATTTGTACACGATAGCGAATGAGGGCAAATTCACTAAAATATGGGCGTAAAGGGGTAAGCTTGCTATGGTAGCGTCCATCAAGGGGAGATAGGGAGGTTAGGGTAGAGAAAGTGCTCATATCATTATTCAGCTGATTTCAATATATTTTAACATAATTGAGAATATTCCTGTGCATGTGCTGTAAAATATAGAAAATTGGTATACTGCACTTAACCTTGTTAGAAGTTATTTGGAGAATTATGAAGCTTGTCGGGTCACTTACTAGTCCATTTGTTCGAAAAGTTCGTGTTGTTTTGTCAGAAAAAAGAATTGTCTATGACTTTGATGTAGATATACCCTGGGATTCAATAACTCGTGTTACTGAATATAATCCTTTAAGTAAAGTGCCAGTATTGATTTTAGCTGATGGCACAACATTATATGATTCAAGGGTGATTGTTGACTATCTTGATAGTGCCAATCCGGTTTCAAGGCTGATACCTGAATTTAATAGAGAACGTAGTATGGTAAAGCGATGGGAGGCCTTATCAGATGGGATATGCGATGCAGCTAGTACTATTTTTCTGGAACGTAGGAGGCCTGATTCATTACAAAGTACAGAATGGATATCGCGTCAGCAAAAAAAAGTTATGCTGGGGCTTGAAGTTGCAGCACGTGATCTAAGTGACAAGAAATGGTGTGAAGGTAATGTATATACTTTGGCTGATATTGCATTAGGCTGTACTCTTAGCTATTTATCTTTTCGTTTCCCAGAAATACAGTGGCGTATGTTTCCTAATTTAGCTAATTTAGTCGATATGCTAGAAGACAGGCCATCGTTTATAGAAACTGCACCAAAGGACCCTAATTCATAAGTAAAGTAATTATTGGAACTATTAATTTTACATATTTTACTATGTAATTATTCCGCCACCTAAGCATACTCTGCTTTCATAGATTACTACTGATTGTCCAGGCGTTATAGCCCATTGAGGTTGTGCAAACTCAATATGGCATTTATTTTTATTAAGCTTTTCTATAGTGCAGGGTGCATCAATTTGACGGTAACGGGTTTTTGCTGAATAAACCCATTTACACTTTGGTGCTTTTCCACTTATCCAAGTAAGATTTGAGGCAGAAAGTGTAGGTTGGAATAATCCAGGGTGATTATGACCTTGTACTACAACCAGTGTGTTTGTGGCAATATTTTTTTCTAGGACATACCATGGTTGATCAAGGTTATTTTTTGTTCCACCTATTCCTAATCCTTGTCGTTGGCCAATAGTGTAATACATTAATCCTATATGTTTACCAATAATTTCTCCTGATAGAGTTTGTATATCTCCTGGTTCATGTGGTAAATAACGTCTGAGAAAATCCCTAAATGGACGCTCACCAATAAAACAAATACCAGTGCTATCTTTTTTAGAAGAGTTAGGTAAATTATTATCTCTGGCAATTTTGCGTACATCACGTTTATATAAATGTCCAATAGGGAATAGCGTATTAGTTAGTTGCTCTTGGTTCAGCTGATATAGGAAATAGCTTTGATCTTTTGTTCCATCTTCACCTTTGAGTAATTGATAAATACCATTAAATTTTCTAATTTGTGCATAGTGTCCAGTTGCTATATGGTGTGCGCCAAGTTTCATTGCATGGTCAAGAAATGCCTTAAATTTGATTTCTGTATTACATAGTACGTCAGGGTTTGGTGTTCTTCCAATTTTGTATTCTTCTAGGAATTTACTAAATACTTTTTCCTTGTATTCTGCAGAGAAATTTACTGCCTCTAAGGGTATTTCTATGACATCACAAACTGATGCAGCATCTATAAAGTCTTGTTTAGAAGAGCAATACTTATCAGTATCATCATCTTCCCAGTTTTTCATAAATAGACCTACAACATCGTAGCCTTGTTGTTTAAGTAAAAGCGCGGCTACGGATGAGTCAACCCCTCCAGACATACCTATTACAACACGTTTTTTTTTCATTATTTCATTTATAGTGAGAGAGAATCTTTAAAGAGTATCGTTTTCCTGCCAAATGATCCTTGATACACTTAATTACTAGGGGACTACGGTGTCGGTGTTCTAAGTTATAAATTTCATTTTTGTCTAACCATACTGCACGTTCTATGTCCTCATCTAATGGTAGATTATCGTTATGGCAGATTGCATCTCCGAGAAATGCGAAACGCAAATACGTTGTATCATTCGCAGAAGAGTGCCATTTATAAATACCTAATAACCATTCTGGAGTAAAAGTGTAGCGTGTTTCTTCTAATGTTTCACGAATTACAGCCTGGATTATTGATTCATTTGGCTCTAAATGACCAGCAGGTTGGTTGTAGAGTGTTTCATTTATAGCTTTCTCTTCAACTAATAAATATTTATTATTTTTATTTATAACTGCTGCTACTGTTACATTTGGTTTCCATATCATCTTATGTCAGAAAGTCCTATTATGTATATGAGTTTTTTAAAAAACACATGTAGAATAATATATTCTATCTGAAACTATACTTTAAAAATAAACTATTTTGGGAGATTATGAATATATGTACCAGCACATTAAAGAGCCGCATGAAGGTGAGAAAATTAAGGTTAATAAAGATTATTCTTTAAATGTGCCTGATTGCCCAATTATCCCATATATTGAGGGTGATGGTATTGGATTAGATATTACCCCAGTTATGCAGAAAGTTGTAAATTCTGCTGTAAATGTAGCTTATGGTGATAACCGTAAAATTTCTTGGATGGAGATATATGCTGGGCAGAAAGCCACGTCTGTATATGGTCAAGATATTTGGCTCCCAAAAGAAACGCTTGCTGCAGCAGAAGAATATGTGGTTTCTATTAAAGGCCCTTTAACTACGCCTGTTGGGGAAGGGATTCGATCTATTAATGTTGCATTGCGCCAAGAATTAGACTTATTTGTATGTCTGCGACCTATACGTTATTTTGAAGGGGTACCAAGTCCATTAAAATCTCCTGAAGATACTGATATGGTAATTTTTCGTGAGAACTCAGAAGATATTTATGCTGGTATTGAGTGGGAATCTGGATCAAAACATGCAAAAAAGGTTATCAATTTTTTAAGAAGTGATATGGAAGTTAAAAAGATCAGATTTCCACAAACATCTGGTATTGGGGTGAAACCTGTTTCTAAAGAGGGCACAGATAGACTGGTTAGAAAGGCAATTCAGTATGCAATAGATAATAAGAAAAAATCAGTAACATTAGTGCATAAAGGTAACATCATGAAATTTACAGAGGGGGCATTTAAGAGCTGGGGATATGAGATAGCTATAAAAGAATTTGGTGCTACGTTACTTGATGGGGGGCCATGGGTGGTTTTACCAGAGAGTAATGGTGCAGTGATTATTAAAGATGTAATTGCTG
>CEUL01115911.1_pt1 | contig 41863 bp, 54 predicted proteins | sample 427021 | NCBI WGS metagenome assembly CEUL01 (sample SAMEA2622800, study PRJEB7988) | marine metagenome | isolation source: saline water (ENVO:00002010), including | reverse complement strand
AGGTAATAATTTAACAAAAAAGAAGGAGACTTTTATTGTAAAAAACTATGATTTACTTAAGAAGAATTTGGATAAAATTGATAACCTAGAAAATATAATAGTTGATAAAGAAAATCTTTCTGTATACAACTATTACGATAAAAAGAAAAATGAATTTGGTAGTATTGAACTACATGAAAAAAAAATTGTATTCAATGATTTTGGATCAAATGTCTTGCTTAAACTAAAAGAAAATTTAAATGAAGGAATTAAAGTAAGATCAGATAATATATCTGAAGCTTGGCTTCAAACAAAGATTCCTATTCTTAACAATAAGTCTCCAATTGATGCAGTAAAGAATAAAAAAAATGTAAAAAAACTTAAAGAAATAATATTAGAATTGGAACTTATTTATGAAAGTAGAACATCTGATGACGAGCCATTTATCGATCCTAACTATGTTTCGAAAAAGCTAGGGCTATGAATATGTTAGTTTAATAAGCTTTCAAACGATTTACTTGTTCTGTATATATATTTTCCATCATCTTTGTAAACAATAAGTATAGGTATCTCGCTGTTGTGTATATTCTTACCAAATTTAGAATAATCAACTAAATTAAGAGTGTTTGCTAGTATAGAATTATTCACAGGGGAATTGGAGGCGACTATTACAAAAAAATCGTTATTTAATGATATTTTTTTATCCCTTAAGTTTATATTATAGGTTTTTACCTTTTCATTTGAATTAATCAAAAATGAATAGCTATTTAACTTTTTTATATCTAGCCCCATTCTTTCTAAAGCATCGGATGTTTTAATATCAAAAAGATTTCCTATTTCCGCATAGTTTCTTGAATAAATAGTATTTCCAAATCTTATATAGTAGGATTCATAGTTTGAGCTTTCTAATAGGAATTTTATATTTTGAACAATAATTCCATCAATTACAGAATCAAATGACAGCTTAATACATGAATATTTCTTCGAAAATACATTCGTTATTTTTACATCAATATTCGAAATATTCATGCACTTCTCAAAAAGCCTGCTTTCAATCATAGATTTAACCTTTTCAATTGATGAAACATTATATAACAAAGAAAAGGTTGTTGGATCAAAAGCCTTTTTAGTTATTTCATTATAATCTTTCATAATATTAAAAGCATCTACAAATAAGTCAGGAGCAGAAATTTCAGAATTCTTTTCTAACTCATTAAATTTTTTTAAAAAGGATGTTATTTCTGGATCAAGGATAGCTTCAATATATCTCAATTTTTTTTTAATTTTTTTATTGATTTCATCCTGCTCTATATCTGACTTAATATTTACTGTTAAGGTACCTCCAAGTAAGCTATAATCTCTTTTGATTGATGATTGCGAAAAAGAACAGTTGATTGTTAGTGAAAAAAAAATAATAATAATTAAAAATCTAAACATAATGAAGGTAAAATTGATTAACAAAAAATTTATTAAATCTATTGAAATTATACCCTCAAGGTACAAAATTGATAATTTATTGTTAGATAAAATTCTTAAATACAATAAATCATTCGATTTTCTTGATATTGCTTGTACACCTATGGCTAATTTAAGAATATCTCCTTTGAGTTTTGCACATGGACTTATAATGAAAGGAATCAAGCCAAATAAGCTAATAATAAATTTTTCTACTAGAGACAAGAATACGCTTGCATTGCAGAGCGAAATCTTAGGAGCGCTTTCCATGAAAGTGAACAAGCTCTTATTAATAAAAGGCGACAAGATAAATATTGGGAATAGCAAAAAATCTAAAGAGGTTTTTGAGATTAATACGAACGAATTAATTTCATTAGTAAATAAACTAAATAGCGGCAAAGATTACTCAAATAATAGTCTTGGATACAAAACAGACTTTTTAATAGGCTCTACTCTAAATATTGACTTACCATTTAAAAAGATTGAGAAGAATTTGATTAAAAGAAACAATATAGGGTCTAATTTTTTTATTACACAACCCTTATATTCTGAATTAGACTTTATTAATCTATCAAAGCTATCGGCTCTATCCTCAAATAAAATACTTGCAGGTATTTTTCCTATCAAAAACAAAAAAACATTTAAGAATCTAAACAATAAAATTAATGGTATCAACAAAGATAATTCCCTATTTAAAGAGCTTAAAAAAACTAAAGAGGAAGACTATCTTAAGATCTCTACAGAATACTTAATTGATTTGTTAATTAAATACAAGAAGAACCTAGATGGGATACATATTATGACGGCAGGTGATATAAAACTTGCATCACAAATATCAAGTAAAATTTAATGCCTGATACAAAACAAACATTTGATTCAATATCTCGAAACTATGATCTAGTCAATAAAATTATAAGTTTTGGATTACATAAAAGATGGAAATCTAATTTTATAAAATTATCACATTTCACTGGAAGTGTAATTGATATAGCTACTGGTACTGGTGATATTGCTATCGAAATTAAAAGAAAGTTCCCTAATACTAAAATAGTTGGCTATGACCCTAGTAAAAACATGTTGAATATTGCAAAGACTAAAGATTCTTCAAAAGATATAGATTTTATTGAAGGTTTTTGCGAAGATATGCCCTTCGATAACTCATCTTTTAATTTTGCAACTATTACTTTTGGTATAAGAAATACAAAGTCTATAAATAAAAGCTTAAAAGAAATCCACAGAATTCTTAAAGGAAATGGAACTTTGATGATTATGGAGTTCTCAAAAAGCCAAAACTTTATTATAAAAAATCTATACAATGTTTATTTAAATTATATTATCCCATTTGTTGGAAGAATTTTTTCTAAATACCCTGAATATAAATATCTTGCAACTTCTATAGAAAGTTTTTATACAAAGAATGAAATGAATGGGATTTTAAGAAATAATGGTTTTAAGGTAATAAAAAATGTCGAATATAATTTCGGGTTGGTAACGGTTTACATAGCAGCTAAAGTTTAAAGGTCTCCAAAATCTCATCCTGATATTGTCTAACAACCCCAGATTCTAGATAATAGTGAGGAGCAGTTAGAATTGGAAATGACAATAAGTCATTATAGTTGTTTAGTTGACTTAGAGCGTCATCTCTATTCCCGCAAATTGCAAAATCTTTAACCATTTCATCTGAAACATTTTTTATCATCTCTTCTTTGTCATTATTAAAGTATGCATCTCTAATTTTCTTAATATTAGACTCATATCCTAAATCAATAAATGGTTTAAAATAAGCTTTAACGGTAGCATAGAATGCGATTGTACCTTTTGCATCTTGGACAGCTTTCTTTTTGTCTTTATTAATCGAACATAATATAATTGAACTTATTTTTGCTTTTGACGCGTTATTTTTAAAGTGAGGGACTATATTATTTCTTAAATAGTTGATAGAGCAAACAACATGGCCAATATAGCCATCAAATTTTTTACTTGATAAATTAGTCATATTTGGACCAATACCTCCCAAATATAATGGTATATTGCCTCTCAAAGGGGTAAAAGGTCTTCTAAATGACTTAATTGATATATCATAGAACTCATCTTTATAAAAAAGATCCTCTCTTTTTGAAATAGAATTTTCAATTTCTCTAAAAAGGCTATAAAAACTTTCCATTCTTTCAGTGGGTTTATCAAAATTTGGAGAATTGTGCCATTTTCTATTTGTATTTATAGCACCAGAACCTAAACCTAAGATTAATCTACCATTAGAAATATCATCAATATCATGCGCAGAGATGACTGTTACAAGGGGGCTTCGAGTAAAAGCAAGAGTAACTGCGGAACCTAACTTTATTTTGGTTGTCATAGAAGCTAAAAATGATAGTTGCTCAAATGAGCTCCGATATAACTCTGTAACCCATAAGGAATGAAAATTATATTTTTCAGCTTTGGTAGAAACATACTGAAGATTTTCTAACGAATTTGGATCTAAGATTAGTCCAATATTATTTGTTTGCAATTTAATCCCCCTGCTTCGAATCTACAGCTTCATTTTGAACTGACTCGGGGGAATCAATCTTTTCCTTTTTAATAAATGGTACATCTAAGCCAACCAACTCAATCATAGAGATAGGAGCTGAGTCACCTCTTCTAAAATGTAGCTTTACAACTCTTGTGTATCCACCAGGTCTTTCTGCGTAAGATGGTGCAATATCTTCAAATAGTTTCTTCAATACTTCTCTATCCTTTATCTTGGCACCAACAAGCCTCCTTGAGTGAACAGAATCATTTTTTGCAGTTGTTATAATCTTCTCGCTAAATCTTTTAAGCTCTTTTATTTTTATATCTGTTGAAGTTATTCTTCCGTGCCTAAACAACTCAGTACAAAGATTTCTAAGAACAGATAATCGATGTTCAGTTTTAAGTCCAAGCTTTCCTTTTCTAACTCTATGTCGCATAATTACTCTTCTTCCGTTACCTCAGATTCTTCTTTCTTTTTTCTCTGTTCGAAATATAAGTCTCTATTTATATCCTCTCCTAGCTTCAATGAAAAAGATGCAACTACATCTCTGACCTCATACAATGAACGCTTACCAAAATTCTCTAGATTTAATAAATCATCTTCACTTAATTGTATTAAATCCCCTAAAAATTTTATATTAGCTTTACTTAAACAATTTAATGACCGTGCCGAGAAATCAAGGTCATCAACTTTAGTAAATAGAACATCTTCTCCGCCTGTAATTTCTTCTTTAATATCTTCTACAACAGGGATTGCATCAATTTCCTCTTCGTTGAAATTAATAAATACTGAGATTTGTTCCTTGATAATTTTTGATGAGTACGCAACCGCATCCTCTGGAGCTATTGTTCCGTTCGTCCAAACCTCTAAAGTTAACTTTTCAAAATCAGTTCTTCTTCCAACTCTAGCGCTTGTAACTCCATAATTAACTTTTACTATAGGTGAATATATCGCATCTAATTGAATTTCTCCAATTGTATGGTCAACTGCCTCATCTCTAGATTCGACAGGAACATAGCCTCTACCCATTTCGATAGTCAGATGCATATCTAGTTTTCCACCCTCAGATAGAGTTGCAATATACTGATCAGGATCAACTATTTCAATATTCTGATTAACTTCAATATCAGATGCTTTTATTTGACCTTCACCTGAAACACTAAGGGTAACTTCTTGTTTTTCGTAAGTATGCATTTTTAATTTTAATTGTTTTAAATTTAATATGATTTCAGTTACATCTTCGGTTACACCTGGAATAGTTGAAAATTCATGCATAACACCATCGATTTTCACTTTTGTTATAGCAGGTCCCTGGATAGATGAAAGCAATATTCTTCTCAATGTATTCCCTATAGTAACTCCATATCCTTTTTCCAAGGGTTGGCATGTGAATTTTGAATAATTATCAGTCTTTGACTTTTGATCTATTTGAATAGATTTTGGTCTATGAAGACCAAGCCAGTTTTTCTGAAATTCCATTTATTTCTCCTATAATTTTGAGTAAAACTCAATAATTAATTGTTCATCTATTGGCTGTTTAAAATCATCTCTGCTTGGCAGCCTTTTAATAATTCCTTGAATCTTTTCTGAATTTAATTCAAGCCAATCTGGAACACCTCTTCTGGCAACAGATTCGATTGAACTTTTAACTCTAACATTTTCTTTTATCTTTTCTTTAACTTCAATTTGATCATTGATCGAAACTATATAGGAAGCAATATCAACTTTTTTACCATTTACTAAAATATGTCCATGATTTACATACTGTCTAGCTTCACTTCGAGAACTGAGCATACCTAATCTATAAACAACATTATCTAGTCTTCTCTCTAGATTGGAAATTAAATTATTACCCGTTACACCGCTCTGTTTAGCTGCTTTAATATAATTATTTCTGAATTGCTTCTCTGTTAATCCAAATATTCTTTTAAGTTTTTGTTTTTCTCTTAATCTAATCGCATATTCTGAGTATTTTTGTCGAAAGTTAGACTGTGACTGACCTGGTTTGACATCTAATCGTCTTGCAGCTTTATCAGAATAAGATCTATCTCCTTTTAAAAAAAGCTCTTGTCCTTCTCTTCTTGATAATTTGGTTGTTGGTCCTATATATCTTGACAATTTATACTCCTCACACTCTTCTCTTAGCAGGTGGTCTACAACCATTATGCGGCAATGGAGTAACATCTTTAATTGCACTTACTTTAATTCCTGCATTCTGAATTGATCTAATTGCTGTTTCTCTTCCTGGTCCTGGTCCCTTTACAAATACTGAAATTGTTTTCATTCCAAATTCCATGGCTTTTTTTGCTGCATCTTCGGCAGCCATCTGTGCTGCGAATGGAGTTCCCTTTCGAGTTCCTTTAAATCCTTTTTTTCCTGCAGCTGCCCAAGACAGAACATTTCCTTTTTCATCTGTAATTGTTATTATAGTATTATTAAAGGTGGCTTGTATATGAGCTTGGCCTACTTCAACAAATTTTTTAACTTTCTTACTTTTTTTTACTTTATTCAACTTAAGCTCTCCAAACTTTATTTAGCTGCTAATTTCTTTTTCGCAATCGCAAGGCCTTTCTTACCTCTTCTTGTACGTGCATTTGATTTAGTTCTTTGTCCTCTAGAAGGTAATTTTTTTCTGTGTCTAACTCCTCTATAGGAATTAATATCGGACAATCTTTTAATATTATTTTGTATTTCAACTCTTAATTCACCCTCAACTAAACAATCACTTTCTATATATTGCCTAATCTTAGAAACATCAGAGTCTGTTAAGTCTTTGGTTTTAGTATTTGGATCAATATTAGCGCTTGTTAAGATATCTTTCGATATTTTCGGTCCGATACCATAAATATAAGTTAAAGAGATATCAACTCTCTTATTATCTGGTATATCAACTCCTGCAATTCTAGGCATATTCTCTCCAATAAAAAGCTTATATTATATCTTATAAACTCACTTCAATCTATAGGTTATTCTTCCTTTTGTCAAATCATAAGGAGAAACTTCTACTTTTACTTTATCACCAGGCAAAATCCTAATAAAGTGGGTTCTCATTTTACCAGAAACATAAGCAAGAATCTTATGCTCATTTTCAAGCTCAACTTTAAACATAGCATTTGGTAATGCTTCCAAAATTGTTCCTTCTAACTCTATTCTTTCTTCTTTTGCCATAATTTACTTAGTTAAATTTAACGGTCCCTTCTTTGTTATTGCTATTGTATGTTCAAAATGTGCTGATAGGCTACCATCTTTAGTAACAACAGTCCAATTGTCGTCAGAAACCTTAACATCATGGGTCCCGATGTTTACCATCGGTTCAATTGCAATAACTAAACCTTCTTGTAAATCTAGAGATTTTTCCCTAATCTCAGAGTCTAAAACAAAATTTGGAACCTGTGGATCTTCATGTAAATTTCTTCCTATTCCGTGGCCTACATATGATCTAACAATCGAAAATCCTTTACTTTCAACATGTTTTTGAATTGAACTAGAAATATCGTACAATTTATTTCCAATTACAGCATTTTTGATTCCGATTTCTAAAGATTCTTTTGTAACAGTTAATAGAGAGATTGTTTGAGGACTTATATTGCCCACACCAAATGTGAAAGCTGAATCAGCATAAAAACCATCTTTAAATACACCAAAATCAACACCAATAATATCACCTTCTTTTAAAATTCTATTTTTAGATGGTATACCATGAACAACTTCATCGTTTATTGATGCACATATTGAACCTGGAAAATCTTGATAGCCCTTAAACGCGGGTTTAAAACCTTTTCCTATCGTATAATCTTCGGCAACCTTATCTAGTTCCCACGTAGAAATTCCCGGTTCAACTAACTTTTCTAGAATTGCGTGAACTTCCGAGATAATTTCACCACATTTATTAATCTTTTGAATATTTTTAGTATTTTTTAATTGTATTCCCATAACTATTTAAGAGAAGAAAATATATTTTTTGATACAGTCTCGACTGAATCGTCTCCTTTTATTTCTATCAAAGTTCCAGAAGATTTATAATATTCTTTGATCGGTAAAGTTTGGTTTTTATATACATCTAATCTATTTTTAATAGTTTCTTCATTGTCATCACTTCTTCCACGAGAAAGTAATCTTTCAATTAATATTGAATCATTTACTTCTAAAGATACTACGTGATTAACTTGCAAACTATTTGATTTTAACATTTCATCTAAAGCCTTAGCTTGAGAAATAGTCCTTGGAAATCCGTCTAAAAGAAAACCTTTATCAGTATCATTAGAAACAATTTTGTTTTTAATCATTCCAATAATTAATTCATCCGTTACAAGCTCGCCAGCATCCATAAATTTCTTTGCCAATATTCCTAATTCAGTTTCTTTTGAAACCTCCTCTCTTAAAATATCACCAGTTGATAAATGAATAAGATTTAATTTATCTTTAAGCTCATCAGCTTGTGTACCTTTTCCTGCCCCTGGAGGGCCAAATAAAACTAAAATCATTTTTTCACCTCAAATTAAACCTACTAGGTTCTTTTTTTATTTTTTTTCCAGACATTTGATCATAGTTAGATGAAATTAAAAAAGATTCAATTTGTTGAATGGTATCAAGAGTAACACCAATAACAATCAGCAATGAAGTTCCACCGAAATAAAAAGGCAAACTAAAGGGTTTTGCATTTAATATGGCAGGTATTATACAAACAATAGCTAAATAAACAGCCCCTATAACTGTTAGTTTCGACATTATTAATTTTATATATTCTGTAGTATTCTTTCCTGGCCTAATACCTGGAATAAAAGCCCCACCTTTTTTTAGATTATCAGACATTTCTTCAGGTTTAATAACCATTCCAGTGTAAAAGAAGGTGAAAAATATTACTAGTACTGCGAATATAGAATTATAAAACAAGCTACTATTCAAAAAGGTTTGTGCAAAGTTATTAATACTTGGAACATCAATATAATTAAAAACAGTCAATGGTAGTAGTAAAATTGATGAAGCAAAAATTGGTGGAATAACTCCAGCAGGGTTGATTTTTAAAGGTAAGTGCGATGATTGACCTGCAAATACTTTTCTTCCTTTAGTTTTTTGTGGATATTGTATTGGAATTTTTCTAAAAGATCTTTCAACATAAACAATTGAGTACAATATTATTAACATAATTATCAAAAATAGAATTATAGTTAGAACATTAAGCTGTCCAATTTTTACAAAATTAAATAAGTTTCCTGTGGCGCTCGGTATACCCGCTATAATAGATGTAGCTATTATTAAAGATAATCCATTACCTATTCCATTATTTGTTATTTGTTCTCCTAGCCACATCACAAAGAAGGTACCAGCAGTTAGCGTTAAAATCGTTATAATAAAGAAGCTAGCACCAGGGTTAAAAACTATTTCCGCACCTGTTCCTAGTCCAGTTTGTAAAGCAGTTACTAACAAAGACCCCTGGAAAAAACATATCAGAATAGTTAAGTATCTTGAATATTGAGATATTTTCTTTTTTCCAAGCTGATCCTTTTGCATTTCCTCCAACTTAGGAAAAGTTTTTGTCACTAAAGACATAACAATTGAAGAGGTTATATATGGCATAATACCCAATGCAAAAATTGAAGCTCTTTCAAATGCTCCACCTGAAAATAAATTTATAATATCAAAGAAAGATTTTCCTTGGCTAGTGAAAACTTTTAAAATCTCTTCTGAGTCAACTCCTGGTACTGGAACAAAAACTCCAAATCTATAAATTACTAGAATTAATAATGTATAAAGTATTCTTTTATTAAGTTCAGGAATCTTTGGTACAGTATCCATATTACTAAACTATTTTAATACTACCACCTGCAGATTCAATCTTCGCTGTAGCAGATTTCGAGAAGTGATTAGCTGATATTTCATATTTTTTATTAAAATCACCATTTCCTAATATTTTCAATGGCTTTTTTCCTTCTATTAAACCTAATTTAATTAGTGATTCTATATCTATTTTATCTGTATTTTCAATCTTATTTAAAGTTCCTACATTTAATATTTCAAACTCTTTCCTGTTATAGTTTTTAAAACCCCTTTTTGGGGTTCTTAAGACAAAGTTAGACTGACCCCCTTCAAAAAGAATTGGAACGCCTCCTCCAGATCTAGAATTTTGTCCTTTATGTCCCCTTCCTGCTGTTTTCCCTTTTGATCCAGGACCTCTACCTACTCTAGTTTTATTTTTTTTATTTTTTGTTGTTATTAGCTCGTTAAGCATTTGCTTCACCTTCTGACTTATTTCTATAGTACTGCTTAGGCAAATCTAAATCCTCTTGTTGTTTGCCATGTTCTGCCGCGGTCTTTGATGGATCATTAAGTTGCTTGAGGCACTCAATTGTAGCATTAACCACATTAATAGGATTTCTTGAGCCTAATGATTTAGTCAAAACATCCTTGATTCCAGCTAGTTCGAGTACTGACCTTACTGCCCCTCCCGCTATAACACCTGTTCCAGAGCTTGCTGGACGAATCATGACCTGGCTAGTTAAATGTTTAGCATAAACTTCGTGTGTAATTGTTCTACCATTTAAGCTTATTTCTACCATATTCTTTCTTGCCTTCTCTATTCCTTTTCTAATTGCATCTGGAACTTCATTTGACTTTCCTAGTCCAGCGCCAACTTTATTCTTATTGTTACCAATTACTACCAATGCGGTAAAATGAAAATTCTTACCACCTTTAGTTGTTTTAGCAACTCTTCTGATATGAACAATTTTTTCTGCAAATTCTTTATCTATATTATTTCTTGAATCGTTATTTTTCAAAGTTTCTCTCCAAATTAAAAATTTAATCCTTTACTTCTTAATTCATCTGCAATTACTTTAATTCTTCCATGGAACTTGTAACCACTTTTATCAAAGACTAGCTCCTTAATTCCTAAGGATTCAGCCTTCTTTGCAACTTCATCTACTATATCATCAGTTTTTGTCTTTAATGTTGAAACTGAGATCAGAGTATTCCCATTCTCATCATCAACCAGATTGACATAGAAATTTTTTAATGATTTAAATATATACAATCTTGGAATCTTACTTGTTCCAAAGATATTTTTTCTGTTTCTTTTATGTCTTTTAATTCTTAATTTATTTTTATCTATAGGCTTAATCATTATCCAGCACCTTTACCACCAGCAGCCTTACCTGCTTTTAATTTTACTACCTCACCTGTATACCTAACCCCTTTACCTTTATATCTTTCGGGTTTTCTAAGCTTCCTAATTTTAGCTGTTATTTCACCGACTAATTCTTTATCAACACCTGATATTTTTAATATTGTACCTTTGTTCTCAACTTCAGCATCAATCGAATCAGGTAAACTAAAGTTTATCGGGTTTGAGTATCCAAGACTTAACACTAATTCATTCTTTGATTTAATGTCACACTTATAACCTGTACCTATTATATCTAAAGATTTATGAAAACCATCCTTAACACCAATAACCATATTATTAATTAAAGATCTGACAAGCCCATGAAAAGCTTTTATCTTTTTTTCTTCACTATTTCTTTTAATATTTATTTTTCCAGCTTCGATATTAACAGTAATTCCTTCTGGGATTGCTTTTTCTAAAGATCCTTTTGGACCTTTAACTTTTACTAGATTCCCATCCAACGAAACGTTTACATCTTCACTAAAAATAATTTCTTTATTTCCTATTCTAGACATATCTAAATAATACTGCAGAGTATTTCTCCGCCAACTCCTATTTCTCTTGCCTTACTTCCAGTCATAACACCTTTCGATGTTGATATAATCGAAGTACCAAGTCCTCCTAACACCCTTGGAATCTCCGCCTTATTTACATAAACTCTTAATCCTGGCTTACTGATTCTTTTAATTTCTTTAATAACCGATGTTCTATTATCTTTATTATATTTTAAATCAATTTTTATGTAAGAAAACTTATCCTTTGAAGTCTTTTCAAAAGATTGAATGTATCCTTCTTCTTGTAAAATCCTAGCAATTTCTAATTTAAATTTAGAACTTGGTATTACAACAACTTTATGCTTCGCATTTAAAGCATTTCTGATTCTTGTTAACATATCTGAAATTGGATCTATAACCATATCATTACCTCGGACTATAAGCTAGCCTTTCTAACTCCCGGTATTAAACCTTCACTGGCTAATTTCCTAAAAGCATTTCTACTCATACCAAATTTTCTAATAAAACCTCGAGCTCTGCCAGTTATAGGGCACCTATTATATTCCCTAACTTTAAATTTTTGTTTTTTTGTTGCCTTAACTCTCATTGATTTCTTTGCCATAAAAAAACTCCTTACCGTTTGAATGGAAACCCTAATTTTTCCAATAAAATTCTTGCTTGATCATCGTTAACAGCTGTTGTAACAACTGAAATATTTAAGCCTTTAACTTTTGTTGATTTTGTTGGATCAATTTCAGGAAACACCAAATGATCCTCTATTCCCAAATTATAATTTCCGCTTTTATCAAAAGCTTTTTCTGATATACCTCTAAAATCTCTAACTCTAGGTAACGCGAGGTTTACTAGCTTTGACAAGAACTCATACATCTTATCCCCTCTTAAAGTTACTCGAGCACCTATTGGATAACCTTCTCTCAATTTAAATCCTGCTTCAGATTTTTTAGCTTTCGTTATTACGGCTTTTTGTCCAGCAATCAATGTTAACTCATTGCATGCTTCATCAATAATCTTACTATCTTTACCAGCATCAGATATTTTTCCTAATCCCATATTTAAAACAATTTTAACAACCTTAGGAACTTCCATTTTATTTTTTAATTTTAAAGAAGACATAATATCAGTTACTGCTTCTGTATAAATTGCTTTAATATTAGACATCAGCTATCACCTTTATATTCGAAATATGAATTCCTTTTTCTTTATTTACAATTCCACCGCTTGGACTCTGCTGTGTTGGCTTTACGTGCTTCTTTGCAATATTCATATTTTCAATAGTTACTTTATTATCCTTTCTTGAAACACTTGTTATTTTACCAACCTGGCCTTTATATTTACCAGCAATAATTTTCGCATTCAATCCTTTTTTTGGTTTCATCTTCGTATCAGACACTTATAGTACCTCCGGTGCTAAGGAAATAATTTTCATAAAACCTCTATTTCTCAACTCTCTTGCTACAGGACCAAAAATTCTTGTGCCTACTGGTTGATTTTCCTTATTGATTAAAACTGCTGCATTGTCATCGAATCTAATATATGATCCATCTGATCTTCTAATTTCTTTCTTAGTTCTAACTATTACAGCTTGAAATATTTTTCCTTTTTCAACTTTTGAGTTTGGTATAGCTGCTCTTATAGAAACTGTAACAACATCTCCTATGCTAGCGTATCTTCTATAGGATCCACCTTTAAGCCTAATGACGTTTAATTTTTTTGCTCCTGAATTATCAGCAGAAATTAATTGTGTTTCTGGTTGAATCATTGGCTAACCCCTTCTTCAATAACTTTTATCAAATTCCATCTTTTCGTCTTACTTATAGGTTTAGTTTCAACTGCCTCAATAGTATCACCAACTTTTGCAAGCATTTTCTCATCATGTACAGCAAACTTCTTTTTCAATATTGAAACTTTATTGTACTTCTTGTTCTTACTTCTTGTTTCAACCTGAATCATTAAAGTTTTTAACGATGAATTTTTTACAACTACACCTTTAACTGTTCTCATTCTACCTCTTGCCATTTTTTATTCCCTTCCTCTCGAATTTACTTCTGTCATACATCTTGCAATATCTTTCTTTATCTTTTTAAAAGTATTAGTATCAAAATCACCTTGATTTAATTTACTTATTTTTGCCTTCAACAAAGATTCTTTTAAATCTTTAATTTTATTTTCAATTTCAACAGTATCTAATTTTTTTATATCTTTCATATTAATCATATTAGTTGACCTCTTGTTCTTACAACGAACCTAGTTCTAACTGGCAATTTATTTGATGCTAATCTTAATGCTTCTCTAGCTAAATCCTCGTCAACACCAGCTATTTCATAAATCATTGTTCCTTTCTTTATAGGTGCGACATATCTATCAATGTCACCCTTACCTTTACCCATCCTAACTTCTGCTGGCTTTTTTGATACTGGCTTATGAGGGAATATTCTAATCCATAACTTGGCACCACGTTTTACACTTCTATTTATTGCAATCCTTGCTGCCTCAATTTGCCTTCCTGTAATTCTTGCAAAGTCTAATGATTGCAACCCATATTCTCCAAAGGAAACCTTATTACATTTTGTTGCTACACCCCTAACTCTACCTTTATGTTGTTTTCTAAACTTACTTTTTTTAGGCTGCAGCATCAGTTTCTCCTTTAGACTGTTTTTTCCTCAATACTTCACCTTTAAAAATCCAAACCTTAATACCAATCTTTCCATATGTTGTTAAAGCCTCTGCAAATCCATAATCAATATCAGCTCGTAGGGTACTTAAAGGAACTCGACCTTCCCTATACCATTCGCTTCTTGCAATTTCAGCACCATTCAATCTTCCGGAAACCATGATTTTTATTCCAATAGCGCCTAATCTCAAGGCAGAGGTTAAACTCCTCTTCATTGCCCTTCTATAAGCAACACGTCTTTCTAATTGCAAAGCAATATTCTCAGCAACCAGCTGTGAATCTATTTCAGGTCTTTTTATTTCTTTAATATCTATAAAAATTTCTTTATCAACCATTTTAGCCAAGTTCTTTCTTAATAAATCAATATCTGCACCTTTTCTTCCAATCAAAAGTCCAGGTTTTGAGCAAAAAATAATAATTCTAATTTTTTCATTTGAGGATCTTTCTATCTCGATCTTAGAAATTCCAGATTGAAAAAAACTTTTTTTAATAAAAGTTCTAATCTTTAAGTCTTCATGAAGAAAAGTCTTATATGTTTCTTTATTGGCAACAAACCAATTTGAATTCCATATTCTTGTTATTCCTATTCTTAATGATATTGGATTAACTTTTTGTCCCATTATTTCACCTTCTCTTCTAACACTATTGTTATATGACTTAATCTCTTTAATTTTCTTGTTGCTCTTCCCATCGCTCTTGGAGTAAAACGCTTTAGGGTAGTTCCTTCGGTGGCATATGCTTGAGAAACAAAAATTTTCTCAGAATCAGTAAAGCCTTTTTCGTATGCATTTGAAACAGCTGACTTTAATGTCTTAGAAACTTCTTCCTTTGAACCCTTTTTTAGAGTCTTTAATAGCATAAAAGCATAGTCAACATTTCTACCTCTAATCGTTTCTAAAACAAGATTAACTTTTCTGGGTGTCCTTCTTGCATATTTTAAAACCGCTTTAGCTATCATTATTTCCTACCACCCTTTTTCTTGTCTCCACCAGCATGTGAATTAAATGTTCTAGTAGGTGAAAACTCTCCTAATTTATGACCCAACATATATTCTGTTGCGTAAACTGGTATAAATTTTTTACCATTGTAGACTGCAAATGTTAAACCTAGCATTTCAGGAACAATCATTGATCTTCTAGACCATGTTTTAATTATTTTTTGACTGTCGGTTTCTTTTGCCTTAACAACCTTTTTCATTAATTTATCATCAACGAAAGGTCCTTTTTTTATTGATCTACCCATTTTTTATAATCACCTCTTGTCCATTCCGTAACCAATTCTTCTTCTTTTTACTATTAATTTGTCAGTACGTGGATTATGTCTTGTTTTCTTACCAATAGTAATCCATCCCCATTTTGATACTGGATGAGGATTACCTCTAGCGGCCTTACCTTCACCACCACCATGCGGGTGATCAACTGGATTCATTGCCACACCTCTTACTTTAGGTCTTTTACCTAAATATCTCTTCCTACCAGCTTTTCCATATACAATCTGGTTATGCTTTTCATTTCCTAGCTTACCTACTGTGGCCCTACAAATTGATCGAACATATCTAGTTTCTCCAGAGCTTAACTTAATCATTGTTAAATCATTTTCGTTACCAAGAACTTGAGCATACGTTCCTGCAGATCTTGCCAGCTTGCCACCATTGCCTGGTGATAGTTCTATGTTGTGTATAATTGTGCCTTCAGGAATATTTTTAAGCTCCAAGGAATTCCCGTTACTAATTTCAGTTTTTGATGAAGCAACTATTTTATCACCAATTTTAATTCCCAAAGGTGCAAGTATATATCTTTTTTCACCGTCCATATAATTAACTAAGGCTATTCTTGCTGTTCGATTTGGATCATATTCTATTGTTTTTATAATGCCGGTAACATCAAACTTATCTCTTTTAAAATCTATAATTCTATATAATTGTTTATGGCCTCCACCACGACTTTTTGAAGTTATCCTTCCCAGATTATTCCTACCTTTTTTATTATGAGAAAAAGTTACTAAAGGCTTATATGGAGATTTAGTAGTAATTTCATCATAATCAGCTGATGTCATAAAACGTCTTCCAGGACTTGTTGGTTTATATTTTTTGATTCCCATACTAAACTCCTTGAACTATTTCTATTTTTCCTTCCTTTAAAGTTATAAATGCCTTTTTTTGTTTTGACCTTTTACCTACCGGTCTTCCACCTCTAAGAACTTTCTTCCCAGGCTTTATTGATGTTCTAATATCTTTAACTTTTACATCAAAGAATTTTTGAATTGCATCTTTAATCTCATTTTTAGTCGATTTAGGATTTACTTCAAAAACGTAGCATTCTTCACGACTCATAAGCTGAGTTTTTTCTGTTATTAGAGGCTTTATAATAATATCTGAAACATATTTTTTCATTTATTCAACCTCTCTATAAGTGCTGTAAGAGTTTCTTTATCTATTAAGATAGATTTATAATTTAGTAAATCATAAACATTAACACCAGCTGATTTAATCAACTTAAGTTTGTTAATATTTCTTGAAGCCAGATTAATATTTTCATTATCAATGTCTGAAATAATTAGTGTTTTATCATTTAAGTTAAAAGGCTTTAGTAGTCCAATAAGATCCTTAGTCTTATGTGATTTAAGATCTATTGAATCAACTACTGTTATTGTTTCCTGTTGAATTTTATATAAAAGACTATGTAATAATGCAAGCTTCCTTATTTTTTTTGGAACATTTATAGACCAATCTTTTGTTTGTGGCCCAAATATAACTCCACCACCACGCCAAATAGGAGAGGTTCTAGATCCCGCCCTAGCATTTCCAGTACCTTTTTGCTTAAATGGTTTTTTATTACTAGCGTTTACAAGAGCACGGTTTTTAGTTGAAGCTGACCCTGATCTACGCTTAGAAAGTTGCCATTTTACAACCTGACTAATAGCATTTCTATTGATCTCTAAATTATCATCAAAATCTAAATCAAACTTTCCTACTTCTTTATTTTTACTGTTAACTATATTGATATTCATTAACCTTTCCTCGTATGATTAACATAGACTACAGAGCCATTCGAACCAGGAACTGAGCCCTTAATTAAAATTAAATTATCTTCTAAATCTATACCTAAAACTTTAAGACCTTGTATTGTTGATTTCTTTCCGCCATATCTTCCAGCCATTTTTTGACCCTTCCAAACACGCCCTGGATAAGCACATGCACCAATAGATCCGCCAGATCTTTGATTTTGTGGCGTACCATGAGTATGTCTTAGTCCTGCAAAATTATGTCTTTTTATAACTCCTGCAAAGCCTCTACCTTTAGACTTAGATGTAACATCTGCAATATCACCTTCTTTAAATATATTTGCTTTTATTTCGTCTCCAGGCTCTATCTCAACTTCAGGATTAAGCAAATCAAACTCTTTAACATATTTTATAGGCTTAACTTTCAGTTTTGATAAATAACCAAGTTTTGATTTAGATAATAATCTTGGCTTTGCATCCTCGTATCCAATTTTGAGGGAAGTTTTATGGTTTTTGATTTTCTTTTCTAGCGCTAAACATGGTCCTAGCTTTATTACAGTTGTTGGAATAACTTTACCATCATCTGTAATAGTTTGAGTCATACCAATTTTTGTTCCAATTAGTCCACTTAATTTTATTTCCTTTTTGCTATCTTCATTTTTAGAATCATCTTTTTGTTTAGACTCTTCAGAAACATCATTTGCAATAGGTTCAGCAGGACTTTCCTGAGCTAAATCTAGATCTGGTTTAGATTCTTCAACTGAATCTGTTTTCTCAATTACTTCTTTTTCTTCAGACATTTATACACCTTGTAATTTGATTTCTACCTCTACACCGGAAGCTAAATCGAGCTTCATTAACGAATCGATTGTCTGCTGTGTAGGTTCGAGAATATCAACAAGGCGCTTATGCGTTCTCATCTCAAAATGTTCACGAGAATTCTTGTAAACATGCGGGGCTCTTAGAACACAAGTTCTAGATATATTGGTTGGAAGTGGAATTGGACCTGCAACCTTGGCACCGGTTCTCTTTACCGTATCAACAATCTCAAAAGTAGACTTATCCAATAATCTATGATCAAAGGATTTAAGCTTAATTCTAACTTTTGGTGCGGTTTCCATAATTTTTATCTCTCTATTTTATTCTGTTATTTTAGTAATTACTCCTGCACCTACCGTTCTTCCGCCTTCTCTAATGGAAAACTTTAATCCTTCTTCCATTGCGACTGGAACAATAAGTTCAACGTCCATTGTAGTATTATCGCCGGGCATTACCATCTCTACTCCTTCGCCTAATTCAATAGATCCTGTAACATCAGTAGTTCTAAAATAGAACTGAGGTCTATATCCTTTGAAGAATGGAGTATGACGACCACCCTCTTCTTTCTTTAAAACATATACTTCAGCTGCAAACTTCTTATGTGGACTAATAGAACCAGGAGCACATAAAACTTGTCCTCTTTCGACGTCGTCTTTTTCAACCCCTCTTAAAAGTACTCCAACATTATCGCCAGCTTCTGCATAATCTAAAATTTTTCTAAACATTTCTAAACTTGTTGCGGTTGTTTCAGTAGTATCTTTTATACCAACAATTTGAATTTTATCACCAGAATTGATTTTACCTTTTTCAACTCTTCCAGTAACAACAGTTCCTCTACCTGAAATCGAGAAAACGTCCTCAATAGCTAAAGAAAAAGGCTTATCTAATGCTCTTTCTGGTTGAGGTATCCATTCGTCAACTTTGGACATTAACTCTGTAATAGCTTCTTCACCGATTTTTGCGTCACCATTTTCAACTGCAGCCAATGCAGAACCAGAGACTATTGGCGTGTTATCTCCATCAAATCCATATTCTGTTAATAACTCTCTAACTTCTAATTCTACCAATTCTACTAATTCAGTGTCTCCACCTAATTGATCAATCTTATTTAAAAAGATTACAAGTTTAGGTACACCAACTTGTCTTGCTAGCAAAATATGTTCTCTTGTTTGAGGCATAGGGCCATCTGTAGCACTTACAACTAAAATAGCACCATCCATTTGAGCAGCACCTGTAATCATATTTTTTACATAATCTGCGTGACCTGGGCAATCAACGTGAGCATAATGTCTAGTATCAGTTTCATATTCAACGTGAGCAGTATTAATTGTAATTCCTCTTTCTTTTTCCTCGGGAGCATTATCTATATCAGCATATGACATAGCTTCTCCACCACCGGCTTTTGATAAAGTCATAGTAATAGCAGCGGTTAGAGTAGTTTTACCGTGGTCCACGTGACCAATTGTTCCTATATTACAATGAGGTTTATTTCTCTCAAATTTTTCTTTAGACATTTTATATGTCCCTCCTAATTATTGACATTACGCTTCTTCTAATTTCATCTTTTCGTAAATATGCTGTGGCACATCACTATAAGTTGAAAACTCCATTGTAAATGTTGCACGGCCTTCTGTCAAGGAGCGTACATCAGTTGCATAACCAAACATTTCAGATAATGGAACCTCTGTTTGCACGCCTTGAAGTTCTCCTCTTGACTCAGTGCCCTGAATTCTCCCTCTTCTTGAATTCAAATCTCCTATAACTGTTCCCATAAAATCTTCAGGAACAACTACTTCAACTTTCATTACAGGCTCTAGAACGACTGCACCAGCTTTTCTTACTGCATCTTTAAATGCTAGGGAACCAGCAATTTTAAAAGCCATTTCTGATGAATCAACATCATGAAAAGACCCGTCGTACAAAGTAACTTTAACATCTACTACTTCATACCCTGCTACAACCCCTCCAAGCATCGCTTCTTGGACACCTTTTTCAACAGCTGGAATAAATTCTTTAGGAATCGTTCCACCTTTAATCTCATTAACAAACTTAAAACCACCACCAGTCTCGAGCGGTTCGATTCTAATCTTAACATGACCATATTGCCCTTTACCACCGGTCTGTTTTATATATTTTTGTTCTGCCTCACTCTCTTTTCTTATAGTTTCTCTATATGCTACTTGAGGGGCACCTACATTTGCTTCAACACTAAACTCTCGCTTTAATCTATCGACGATTATTTCTAAATGAAGCTCGCCCATTCCTGCAATAATTGTTTGGTTTGTTTCGTGATCAACCTTTACTTTAAATGATGGATCTTCTATCGCCAACTTACTAAGTGCCATTCCTAATTTTTCTTGATCCGCCTTTGTATTTGGCTCAATAGCTACAGATATGACAGGATCGGGAAAATTTAAACTTTCCAGAATTACGGGATTTCCTTTATCGCATAATGTTTCACCAGTATATGTATTCTTAAGTCCAACTGCTGCTGCGATATCACCAGCCCCTACCGAAGTTATATCCTCTCTTTTGTCAGCATGCATTTTAAGTAATCTTCCAACTCTTTCTGTATTATTCTTAGTTGGATTAAATACAGCAGAACCAGAATTTAAAACACCAGAGTAAACTCTTATATATGTAATTGTTCCCACAAAAGGGTCTGTCATGATTTTAAATGCAAGAGCTGAGAGTGGCTCATCATCACTTGGGATTCTTTCCATCTCTATTGATTCATCATCTGGATTAGTACCTTTAATAGGTGGAATATCTAAGGGAGAAGGTAAATATCTTTTAACTGCATCCAATAATAGCTGTACACCTTTGTTTTTAAACGCTGAGCCGCATAAAACTGGAACAATTTCCAAACTTATAGTTTGCTTTCTTATTGCAGCGATTATTCTTTCTCTATCTATTTCCTTACCTTCAAGATAGTCTTCCATTATACTTTCATCATTATCAGCTAGTAGCTCTAGCATGTTTTCTCTTGTTGATTCTGCTTCCTCTAATATTTCCTCTGGTATGTCAACTAAATTAAATTTAGCACCTAGTGACTCTCCATCCCATATTGCTAATTTCATCTCTATTAAGTCTATAATTCCTTCAAATAAATCATCCTTAAAATAAGGTATATGAAGCCTTACTGGATTTGACCCTAATCGTCCTTTTATTTGATCTACAGTTCTTTGGAAATTGGCACCTGTACGATCCATCTTGTTAACAAAACACATTCTTGGAACGTTGTATCTATCAGCCTGCCTCCAAACAGTTTCTGATTGAGGCTCAACTCCGCCAACACTATCAAATACTACACATGCTCCATCTAGCACTTTTAATGAACGCTCAACTTCTATAGTAAAATCAACGTGTCCTGGGGTGTCAATTATATTAATATCAATGCCATCCCAACTGCAAGCTGTTGTAGCAGAGGTAATAGTTATTCCTCTTTCTCTTTCTTGCTCCATCCAATCCATAGTAGCCGCACCATCATGGACTTCTCCAATTTTATAACTCTTACCTGTATAGAAAAGTATTCTCTCTGTTGTAGTTGTTTTTCCGGCATCAATGTGTGCAACTATTCCAATATTTCTAACTAAATTTAAATCTTTACTCATTTATTAAAACCTACCAACGATAATGTGAAAAAGCTCTATTCGCTTCAGCCATTTTTAAAGTATCTTCTTTCTTCTTTGCTGCTCCGCCTTTATTATCTTTTGCATCTAGTATTTCTGAGGCTAGTTTTATTGCCATACTTTTTCCATCTCTTTTTCTAGCAGCTGTTAAAATCCATCTTATAGCTAAAGAATTTTTTCTTGAGGAGCTAACTTCAACTGGTACTTGATAGGTTGCACCACCAACTCTTCTAGATCTAACTTCAACAGTGGGCTGGATATTTTTAAAAGCTTCCTCAAAAACTTCTACGGGATCAGATTTTGTTTTATTTTTAATAATATCTAATGAATCATAAAATATTGATTCAGCTGTACTTTTTTTTCCATCAACCATTAATGAATTAATAAACTTTGATATAGCAACCTTATTATATCTTGTATCAGGGCTTGGTATCTTCTTCTTTATTGGTCCTTTTCTTGCCATATCAAAAAATATCCTTATTAATTAGCTTTCGGTTTCTTTGTCCCATATTTTGATCTGGATTGCTTTCTACCTTCAACACCGGAAGTATCTAAAGATCCCCTAACTATATGATATCTAACTCCAGGTAAATCCTTGACTCTTCCGCCACGAATAAGAACTACTGAATGCTCTTGGAGCTTATGTCCTTCGCCTGGGATATAGCCAGTAACTTCAATCCCGTTTGTTAGCCTAATCCTTGCAACTTTTCTCAAAGCTGAGTTTGGTTTTTTTGGTGTAGTAGTATAAACACGAGTACAAACACCCCTTTTTTGGGGATTATTTTGCAAAGCTCTAGACTTACTTTTTTTCTTCTCAGTAAATCTAGCATTCTTAGCTAGTTGAGTTATTGTAGGCATAATTTCCTCATAATTAATCCTTGAAATATGCCACACTTGTTTAGTATGTCAAGAGAGTTAGTAAAAATTTATCAAGCCTTTCTTGCCAATATCTTTTCTATAAACCAAATTATCGGAATCTATCATTCTTATAGAATCATAAACTAGAGAAATCGCTTCTTTTAAATTATCACCTTCCGCAGTTACACCCAAAACTCTTCCACCATTTATATTAATTTCTCCATTGATTTTTGAAGTTCCCGCATGAAAAACAGTAACTCCTTTTTGCTTAAAATCTAGCAAATTTTTTATTGGAATGTCTTTATCATATTTACCTGGGTATCCTTTGGCCGCCATAACTACGGTTATAGAAGATTTTTTCTTCCATTTTAATTCGTAATTATCAAGATTCTCTTTAGCAGTCATATAAAAAAGATCAAAAGCATCTGAATCTAGTCGATACAAAAGAGGCTGAGTTTCAGGATCGCCAAAACGACAATTAAATTCGACAACTTTTGGCCTTTTGTTCTTTATCATTAGTCCTATATATAAAACACCTGAGTAATTAATTCCATCTTTCTTGAACCCTTTAAATACAGGATCAACAATTTCATTCATTATATTTTTCCGTGTTTCGTTATCAACTATAGGTGCAGGTGAATAAGCACCCATTCCGCCAGTATTTGGACCAAGGTCATCATCTAAGAGTCTTTTATGATCCTGCGAGGAATCCAAAGGCAAAATTGACTTTCCATCAGTAAAAACAAAGAAGGAAGCTTCTTCCCCTTCTAAAAAATCCTCTATAACAACTTTATCACCAGAAGTTGAGAATATCTTATCTTCCATTATAAATTTTAAAAACTCGGATGCTTCGTCATGTGAATAGCAAACCCTTACACCCTTTCCTGCCGCTAATCCATCGGCTTTAACAACCAGTGGATACTTTGACTCTTTTAAATACTTACTTGCTAAAATATAATCAGAAAAACTTTTGAAGCTTGCAGTTGGTATATGATTATTAATCATAAAAATTTTTGAAAATTCTTTACTAGATTCTAATTGTGAAGAATTCTTATCTGGTCCAAAAATTAATAATCCATTACTTCTAAACAAATCTACTATTCCAATAGAAAGTGGTTGTTCAGGTCCAACTATTGTTAAATCTATTTTTTTTTGTAATGCAAAGTTTAATAAGGCATCTAAATTAGTGGCATCAATGTTTACAATATCAACTATCTCACCAATCCCTGCATTACCGGGGGCGCAAAAAACTTTAGTAACTTTTGGACTTTTTAAAATTGACCAACATATTGCATGCTCTCTACCGCCTGAACCTACAACTAAAACATTCATGTAAAGAATTATAATAAACTTTTATGCAACTGTAACTACCTTAGCTAAATTCCTTGGCTGATCTATCGGTAAATTCTTATATTTTGCTAAATGATATGAAAATAATTGAATTAATAAAGTGAAGTATATTGGAAGCAGTCCATGAGATTTATCAGGAACGGATATATAATCAATTTTAGACAAAAATTCTAAATCAATCATCTTAATTGATTTAGATGTGCCAAAAAGAATTATTTTTTTTGATCTTGTATGTGCTTCATATAAATTTGTTATTTCTTTTAAAACAGTTTCTTTATTATCAGATAGTAAATATAAGATTGGGAAATTATTATCTAGGAGCGCTATAGGACCATGCTTCATTTCAGATGAAAGCGATCCTTCAGAATGTATATATGATATTTCTTTAATTTTTAGTGCTGCCTCTAATGCTATTGGATATGTATAATTTCTTCCTAAAATAAAAAAATTCTTCGCTTTATGAAATCTTTTTGCAATTCTCTGGACTGGTAGTTCATTATTAAAAAAATTCTTATAGTCATTACCTAAAGAAAAATCCTTTGAATTAGTCGAATAATTAAAAGCCATAATATATAAAGCTATAATTTGACCGGTAAATGTTTTTGTAGCAGCAACTCCCTTTTCGATACCTAAGGATAAATCTATATTATATTTTGTACTTTTAACTAATCTCGAATCTGAATTATTGACTATAGATACTGAATTACTAAAATAATCCTTATTTGCTTCAATTAAATCACAAGTATCGGCAGTCTCTCCTGACTGGGAAATAAATATGTATAACACCTTTGTTGATCTTTTATTAAAAAAAGTAAACTCTGAGGGTCTATAAATTGAGGTTGGAATTCCAGTAATAAGTTCAAAATTATACTTACCAAGCATTGCTGCATTATATGAGGAACCACAGCCAATTATAACAATCTCATCTGGTCTTTTTATCTTTTTTATTTTACTTAAAATATCTTTCTTATTTTTAAACAACTTTGGAATTAATTCCTTTTGAGAAATTATTTCCTGATAGGTTACTGATTTATTCTTGTTATTTAAGATTTTTGGCAATGTAGAGTCCTTATTAAATTTTACAAACTTTAATTTGGCTTCGTTATATTTAGAATTAAAACATTTAAAATCACTATTATGAATCTCAACTATCTCTTCATTTTTTAAAAAATAATATTTATCAAGGTCACTCTTCATAGCATTTGTATCAGAAGAAAAAATTAATTCCTTATTAGTCTTCAAGCCGAAGAAGAGAGGTGTTTTGTTTTTATAAGCAACAAGTGTTTTTGGCTTCATTTTATCAACACACAGGAAGGCATTTGACCCTTTTAAAATTTTCCCAACTTTAAAAACTGCTTCAGATAAATTATTTGTTACTTCATAGAAATACTCTACCAATTGAACAATAACTTCAGAATCTGTATCAGTACTAAAACTTTTTCCTCTTAGATATTTACTTTTTTTAAGCTGCTGGAAGTTCTCAACAATGCCGTTATGCACTAATAAAATTCTTCGACAAGAATGGGGATGACAATTTTTTATAGATGGCTTTCCATGTGTCGCCCATCTTGTATGTCCAAGAATTAGAGATGATTTTATTTTTCTGTCTACTTTCTTCTCTAACATCTTAATTTTTTTTGTAGTCTTACACGTTACGAATTTATCTTTATATAAATAAGACATTCCAGCAGAATCATATCCTCTATATTCTAATTCTTTCAAAGATAAAAAAAAGGATTTAAATCCGATGCTTTTTCCTGAATAAACGCTATATATTCCGCACATGATTATTTTTTCGGCTTTCTCTTCCAGTTCTTAATATGTTTTTCTTTTATTCTTGTCACTGCTAATGAATGTTCTGGGATATCAGAACTAAGAACTGAACCAGCCCCAGTAGTTGACCCCTTACCTAGTTTTATCGGAGCTATAAGCATCGTATCGCTTCCTACAAAAACATTATCACCTATATTCGTTTTATGCTTACTGAAACCATCATAATTGCATGTAATTGTTCCAGCGCCTATGTTCACCTTCGATCCCATTTTTGTATCACCAATGTATGATAAATGAGGAACCTTTGATTCAGGTCCAACTTCAGACTTTTTTACCTCAACAAAATTTCCAATTTTAGCTTTGTTTTTTATATTTGATTCTGGTCTTAAATTTGAGAATGGTCCTATCTGTGCATCTGGACCAATTTGTGAACTTTCAATCGAGGTATATGGCTTAATTAAAGCTCCTTTTCCAACGTAGGAATTAGAAATATAGGCATTACTTTCTATTCGAACATTTTCTTTTATTTCAGTATCTCCTTTTAAAATAACATTAGCACCTATATAAATATTTTTTGACAACTTTACTTCTAGGTCCTTTTGGAAAGAATTGGGATCTGCTAAAAATATATTCTTTTTAATACATTCTTCGTAAATAAACATTTTATCAAGATCATGTGCTTTACGGTAATCATCAAAAGTATTTATATTAATAAACTTCCTTTCATCTTTTATTGGAATTGAATCCACTCTCATTCCATTTCGTACAAATATATTTACAAGATCTGTTAAATAATATTCCGAATTCTTGTTCTTCTTTATTTTATTAATATATTTTTTTAGTTCCTCAGTTGATATTAAATATAACCCTGAGTTAACTTCTTTAATTAACCTTTGCTGACTGTTACAATCTCTTTCCTCAACTATATCTAAAATTTGCTTCTCATTATCCCTAAGGATTCTGCCGTATCCAAAAGGAGATGCTGGTGTTGAAGTGGCAATAGTAAAAACAGACTTATTCTTTTTGTAATCATCAAGCGCCGACTTGATAGTATCAAAATCAATAAAGGGTGTGTCTCCATTAACAATAAGTGAAACTGAGTTTTCATCCAATAAACTAGATGCTTTCTTTAATGCATGACCAGTACCTAACTGTTCCTTTTGTTCTACGCATTCAATATTTGGATAATCAAGTTGATTAACGAGATTGATCACCAAATCTTTTTTAAATCCTGCAACTACGACTATCTTAGAGGGAGAAAGCTTGTTCAGATTAAATAGACTCCGCTCCAAAAGAGTTTTGCCATTAATTGGAAGTATTACCTTAGGTAGATTAAATCTTAGCCTTGAACTTTTACCAGCACAAAGCAAAACAATATTAATTTTGCTAGTCATTTAAAAAGGTACGTCGTCACTGGATGAACTTTCAATGTCAAAATCATCAAGGAAGTTATCATCAGTTTGAGCTGAACCTCCTCCTTTGGAGTCAACAAATTGGAAATTATTTACTACAACCTCGGTAATAAATTTCTTCTCCCCACTTTTATCTTCATAAGATCTGCTCTCAAGAGAACCTTCAATATAAATTTGATTCCCCTTTTTAAAATATTGCCCTATCACCTCTCCTGTTTTCCTCCATGCCACACATCGATGCCATGAAGTCTTATCAACTTTCTCACCAGACTTATTTTTAAAACTTATCGAAGTCGCAATATTAAAAGAAGCTACGGGTGTTTGATCTTGGGTATACCTAACTTCTGGATCAGCACCAAGCCTACCAAGGAGAATAACTTTATTAACACTACCCATTTTTTTATTCTATCACTTAAATGATTAAAGTAAAATATAAATTCTAAGTTGTATAACGTTCAATCTCTAATAAAAAAGCATACAATATTTTCCCTGTCATTCCCCATATTTTGTATCCTTTATATTCAAATACATTATCACTATAAGGCTTATCGTATCTTAGTCCTTTACGGTTACTGTTCTCTAAATTTAGCAATAATATATCCAGCGGAATCCATACAGCATCATCAACTTCCTCCAGGCACTTTTTAAGATGAACCTTTGAATTGGTTAGATAAAAAATAAATGGACTAACGATAAATCGATTTGCCTCTGGATTTACAGGACGGTAATCACTAAATCTTCCAATATAAACGCTGTCTTTTTCCAAGTCCAACCCGACCTCTTCTTTTGTTTCTCTCCTAGCCGTAGATAAACTATTTTTATCAAATTTTTCTTTCACTCCCCCAGGAAAGGCCATATGACCAGAAAATTTATCTGTTTTCCTCACTGTTCTTTTTATAAGTAAAACTTCATAATTCAAATCAATCTTTCGTAAAATAATCGACACTGAAGACTCAACAGTATTTTTATCTGTATTAATAGAAGTGAATTTATAATTATTAGTAAAATGATAGGTGAGATTTTCAACAAGGGTTGGTCTTGACATTTTTAACTATTTAAAAAAAGAAGGCTAAACGTAGCTATTCTTTAATAGGTTTTTTAACGGCCACTACTTTCTCTTCAGCTATTTCTCTTAAAGCTAAAACAACAGGTTTATTCTTTTCATCAGATAAAGATTTAGCTCCATTATATATGCTTTTAGCACGTTTCATTGCAGCAACAGAAAGCTCGAAACGATTTTCAACTTTTTCTAAGCAATCTTCGATAGTAACTCTAGCCATTATTTATTTCCTTCCTTTCAGTTTAATGTATATTGAATACTGTAATGGATGACAAGAAAATATCAAATGAATCAAATGTTTTAAATGAAGTTTTTGCTACAATCGAAAAAAGAAAGAAAGATGAAAGCAATAATGACTCCTATGTATCTAGCTTGTTTAAAGATGGATTAGACAAGATACTGTCAAAAATTAAAGAAGAATGTGATGAGTCAATTGAGGCATCTGAAAACGGCGAGAAAGATAAGATAATTTATGAATACGCTGACTTGCTCTTCCATATGATGGTTGGACTCGCATATCATAACGTTAAATTAGACGATATTTACTTCGAACTCGAAAGAAGGATCGGCAAAAAAAAGAAAGATTATACTTTAGATGAATGAAGAAAATCGCAAAGAACTTTGGTCAATAATACAGGAAACAGGAGATAGGTTGAAGGACAAATTGCCTGTCAACAAGAATCATCCTAAAGGAAGGAATCCTTATGCTCATATTCTGCTGATGATTAAGCTTAAATTTAAGCAATCTTACAAAGATATTCCAGATGATAAGAAAGGAATCTTAATCAAGTTTATTAAATACGTAGAAGATAACCCAAGATAATTATCAAAAGAATATCTTTAAAGTAGTTTAGTTTTGGACTTATCCATATACTGATGCTTGTATCGATTATCAGCTTTGATGTTTGCTGGTTGATCCTTTGGTTCAATCATTTCACTAAAATTAACTCTCCCACGAATTTCTGGAGGCAAGTCTTTTAAACCTGGAGGTTTTGGAGCATCGGTAGACAAATCAGAAGTATATGAAAATGAGGAAATTACTCTCTCGATTTCACCTTTTTTACAACACTTAGTTTCAAGATTCTTTTCATCTTCTTCATCAAAAATTAACTCTGAAAATCTAAAAGAAGGGACATAAAATAAGACCATCTTTTTCCCTTCATCAATATATAAATCAATTTCAAGATCCTGCTCTTCTCTTGCACCTAAAGATTGAATCAATTCTTCTGAAACTAAATCTACAACCTGTATTCCGTTTATATTTTTAAATTTTTTAATAATGCTTGCCAGAGTCTTCTTATCAATCTTTTTCTCAATCATTGCAAGAGCTTTAAAAAGATTTTCTTTACAACTTTTACATTCAAATTCATATAATGGCATAAGAACTCCTATTCGGACCCATAAGAACCATCATGTTGTGAATTACCAAAGTATTGGTCCAAATGGTCTTGCCCAACCCAGTTCGAGGCTTGCTCTTCATCTTTCATAACCTTGTAATCTTTATGCCATTGAACAGGGTCTCCAGGCTGTGGAGCTCTATCTTTAAGTCCACCCCTTTTCTCAAAAATTGCTTTAAAGGGCGAAAAGATTCTAACTACATTTTTACATTTTTTGTTTGACGGACAGTCAACAGTAGAGGGTATTTCTTCATCTTGAAAAAATAACTCCGTGAATCTAAAATCTTTTAACTCTAAAAATAATAGTTTATCTTTAGCCATTTTATATCTGTATCTTCTAATACCTTTATTACCCTCTTTTCCAACAGAAAAAATTGTTTTCTCATTTTTAATACGCTGAACTTCAATATAAAGAAAATTCTTATTTCTTTTCATAACCTTCTCTGCAGTCTCTTTATCCAAAGATTCAGACAAAGCAGTAATATCTTTATTGTATTTCTTCATACAGTCTTTACATTCAAATTCATATAATGGCATATCAAACTCGCTTTAAAAATATAATAGATTACTATAACGGATATGAGTAAGTTTGTTAAATTTGAAGATATTAATAATATTCGAATTATTACTTTTGATAGACCTGATAAAAAAAATGCTTTTAACGAAGAAATGCTAACAACTGTTTCTAATTTAATCGATGAAACAAGGGACTTGTTAGAAATTAGAGTAGTCATTATTACATCAAAATGTGAAAAAATTTTCTCATCAGGATACGATATCTCCTCTGATAATATGGATTCAAAAGAATCACTTCTTAATATTCATATTTTAGATGAAAGCAAAGATAAACACCCTTTAATGAAAATATCTGAAGTTATAAGTGAAAGTCCAAAAATAATAATTGCGGCAATTAATGGAAGCATATTTGGCGGTGCCTTAGAAGTAATGTTGAATTGTGATTTTAAATTTTTTTCAAAAGAAAGCATCTTTTGCATGCCTCCGGTGAAGTTAGGAATTTTTTATAACTATTTTGGTTTACGAAATTTTATTAATAAAATTGGAGTATCAAATACAAAGAAAATTTTTTTTACAGGTGATAAATTTAATTCTGATAATGCATTAGAAATGAATCTTTTTGATTTTATAATTGACAAAGATGAGGTTTTAAATGAATCAATAAAATTTGGCGAAAAAATTTCTCAAAATGCACCTTTATCACTTGCATCAATAAAAAAATCTATAAATACATTTGAAAGTAGCCAGAAGGTAGATAAAGATGAATATGAAAAGATTAAAAAAACTATTATTAAAGCTGCTAATAGCTCAGACTATATAGAGGCTCAAGATGCTTTTAAACTAAAGAGAACTCCTAAATTTACCGGGGAATAATTAAATACTTGAATAATTAAAAGCCTTTTCTTTAATCTTTAGCCACGTAGAATCTATTTTAACTCTCAAATCAAGAAAAACTTTTGTGGATAAAAAATTTTCTATATCTTCTCGGCTTTCAATTCCTATTTTCTTAATCATTGAACCACTTTTTCCAATTATAATTTGTTTATGATGCGAGTTCTCAACTATTATATAAGCCTGAATTGAAGTTAATTTTTTCTTATCAATTATTTGTTCAATAACTACTGCTGTTCTATATGGAACCTCTTGATAAAATGTGTTAAAAATTTTCTCTCTAATTATTTCAGAAATATAAAATTTTTCAGGTTGATCTGTAACAACATCATCTGGAAGAATCTTGTCTGCTACTGGTAATACTTTTTTAAACTCTGATATAAGAATATCTAGCCCTTCTTTCTCCAAAGCGCTTATTGGAACAAATGAGTCAACCGATAGGAATTTATCTTTTAGTACATTAACAATATTTAATATTTTACTCTTCTTTATTAAATCAATTTTATTTATAGCTATAACCGGCTTCTTATCAACTATCTTGGGTGCTATTTCATCATTATCAAAGGTCGATCTTTTTGATCCGTCTACAATGACCAATACAACATCAGATTCACCTATAGCTTGATATGAGGACTGCACCATTATACGGTTTAAAAATTTACTAGATTTTTGTATCCCTGGTGTATCTAAAAAAATTATTTGGCAGTCCTCTGAGTTATAGACGCCTAATATTTTATTTCTTGTAGTATTTGGTTTATCTGAGACTGCCGAAATCTTTCTTCCAGTTAAGGCATTTATTAATGTTGATTTGCCTGTGTTTGGCTTTCCAATAATTGAGACTGTACCACATTTAAATTCTTTCATTTGATTGAATTGATTATACTCTTCTTGTGATGTTTAACAAATGGGGTTAAGATTAATTTTCAATCATGAAAACTAGTTTTAGAACCGACTATTGTGCAACTTTCAATGAAAGAAATGAAGGTGATTCTATAACCATTTCTGGGTGGTGCTCATCAATTAGAGATCATGGTGGAGTTATATTTATCGACTTAAGGGACAAATCAGGAATCATCCAAATCGTATCAGATCCAAAGAACTCCTCAGAGGTTCATAAAATTATTGAAACTGTTCGAAACGAATTTGTAATTCAGATTTCTGGCATTGTTAGGCTAAGAACTGATAATACTATCAATAAAAATATTGATACGGGGAAAATCGAAGTTCTTATTAATACAGCAGAAGTTCTTAATCTATCTGTACCACTACCTTTTCAAATTGAAGAAGAAATAAATGCAGATGAAAACATAAGGTTAAAATATCGATATCTGGACCTTAGAAGGCCTAATATAAACAGTAATTTTGTTTTAAAAAGTAAAGTGATGATGATTGCTAGAAACTTCTTTGATAAATATGGATTTATTGATATCGAGACCCCCTACCTAACTAAATCCAGCCCTGAGGGGGCTAGAGACTATTTAGTCCCAAGCAGAATACATCAAAATTCTTTTTTTGCATTGCCTCAATCTCCTCAAATATTAAAACAAATCTTAATGACTTCGGGTTTTGATAGATATTACCAAATTGTTAGATGCTTTAGAGATGAAGATTTAAGGGCAGACAGACAACCAGAGTTTACACAGATTGATTTAGAAATGTCATTTGTAGATGAAAATGACGTTATCTCGATTGTAGAAAAACTTTTAAAAAAGATTTTCAAGGAAACTAAAGATATAGATTTAAGCCCAGAATTTAAAAGAATATCATATAGTGAATCAATGGAAAAATATGGGAATGATAGGCCAGACTTAAGATTCAGTCTCGAACTTCAAACAATTACTGATATTTTTAAAAATACTGAATTTAAAGTATTTAGAGATGTTGTAAATTCTAAAGGAATTATCAAGTGCATCAAAGTAGAAGACTCAAATTTAACTAGAAAAAATATTGACGACTTAACTCTATTCGCTCAAGAACATGGGGCTAAAGGTTTGGCTTGGATTAAAGTACTTGAATCAGAGCTTCAATCACCAATATTAAAATTCTTTTCCGAAGAAGAAATTGTGTTACTTAAAGATCAATTACAATTCAATACTGGGGATATAATTTTCTTTGGCGCAGGAAACGAAGATAATGTAAACAATTATATGTCTGCAGTAAGGAATAAACTCGGAAAGGATTTAAATTTGATCTCAGAAAATTCATTTGAATTTGTATGGATAACAGATTTTCCTTTATTTCTAAAAGTTGATGGGAATCTTACCTCAACACATCACCCTTTCACAATGCCAAAAGATGAGAGGATTGACGAATCAGAAATCGAAGCTCTTTCATCGAAAGCCTACGATATAGTATTAAATGGAACTGAAATTGGTGGTGGAAGTATTAGAATTCATAAAAAGGAACTACAGGAAAAAATATTTAATATATTAGGTATTAAGAAAGAAGAATATGAAGATAACTTTGGGTATTTATTAAATGCTTTGGAGTCTGGAACTCCACCACACGGGGGATTAGCTATTGGATTAGATAGATTAATGATGTATCTAACAGACTCCCCATCAATTAGGGACATTATAGCTTTTCCTAAAACGCAAAAAGCTTCATGCCTACTTACTGAGGCTCCATCGAAAGTTTTTTCTGAAAAACAACTAGAGGAGCTTGGAATCGAATTAATTGATAAAGATGAATCTTAATTAGGTGTAATGGCCAAAAGCCTTACCATTTTCAACTTTATCAATTACCAAAGTGACTAATTCCCCTGGTTTCAATAAAACTGTGTCATCAATATTAACATCAATGTAGTTTCGCGTTCTTGCATGATTATTTCTTTCAATAATCGCAGAAAGCTTCTTACCTATAAAAGAAGAATAAAAATTCGTCTTTTTGCTTTGACCAAGCTCTCTTAGAGCTTTAGCCCTTATTTTCTTTACTTCATTGCTAATTTTACAATTACTTCTAGAAGCTTTTGTCCCTCTTCTATCTGAATATGGGAATACATGCAAATAGTCAAGAGGAGAATTTTTTATGTAGTTCAAGGTCTCATCAAATAAAGCATTTGTTTCCCCAGGGAATCCCGCTATTACATCTGTACCAATACAAGCATTTTTATTGTTTTCTTTAATTGCTCTAATAATTTTAGAAAATTTTTCTAACTTATATCTTCTTTTCATCATTTGTAATACTTTTTCTGATCCACTTTGAAGAGATATATGAAAAGAAGGACATATTTTTTTTGATTTTATAAAAAAATCAACAATGTCATCTCCTGTGTCTGCTGGATCAATCGAACTTAGTCTTATGTTTGGAATATCCGTGTTGTTCTCTATCTCTTTCAGAAGTGTTAATAAATCTGTTCCTATATCAACTCCATAACTAGATAAGTGAATTCCAGAAATAACAACTTCATTGTAGCCTAAATCATAAAGGTTATTAATCTTTTCAATTACAGACTCAGTTTCCATACTCCTTGATTTACCGCGAGCAAAGGGAATTATACAAAAAGCACATCTAAAACTGCATCCATCCTGGACTGAAAGAAAAGCTCTCGACCTTTTTTCCTTTTCCGAAATTTTAAAATCTTTAAATTTATCTATATCAAATATATTCGATATGATTTTCTTTGGAATATAGGGTTCCGATAAAACTTTTGGTATTAAGTACTTGTTAGCATTATCAACTATATAGTCCACTTCAGAAACTGTTTCCAAAGATTCAGGATTTGTCTGCGCAAGGCAACCCGTAACTAATATCTTACATTTCGGATTATTTCTCTTTAATTTTTTTATATCATTTATTATTTGATTATCAGAATTATTAGTAACCGTACAGGTATTAACAATACATAGGTCTGACGAGTTATTGTCTTCTATTATTTTGAATCTATCTCCAATTGAAGCAGCTATTCTGTCACTATCAAATTGATTAACCTTACATCCATATGTTAGGAAGCTAATTTTCTCTACCGACTTCATCAATCCATCCTCCACCTAAAACTCTATCTTTATGATAAAAAACAATAGCTTGACCAGGCGTTATCGACCTTTGCGCTTGATCAAATAATACATGAAGTCTATTGTCAATGAATCTTATACTTGCTAAAGACTCAGGGCTTCTGTACCGAATTTTTGCCTCAATTTTCTTTTCGATTAAATCATTAGGGTTTACAGTCCAATTTAAATTATTTGCAAACAAAACTTTAGAGTATAGATCTTCCTTGTTTCCTACAATTACATCATTATTATCAAAATTAATACTAACCACGTACATAGCTTTTAAGGAATTTATTCCAAGTTTTTTTCTTTGACCAATTGTAAAATTATGAATACCTAAATGTTTACCGAGTACTTCACCATTTAAATCTTTTATAAATCCTTCTTTAGCAGAAAAACCTGGCAAATTATTTTCAATAAAACTCCTATAATCTTTCGCGATAAAGCAGACGTCTTGACTATCTTTCTTGGTAGCAACTGAGAGCTCAAACCCTTCGGATATTTCCCTTACTTGCTCTTTTGTGAAATCACCGAGCGGGAACATTAATCTTGAAAGCTCTTTTTGTGTCAATGTAAATAAAAAATAAGACTGATCTTTGAATTTATCTCTTCCTTTTTCCAAAAAATAAGTTCCAATATCATTCTTCGATATTTTTGCATAATGCCCCGTGGCTAAATAATCAGCACCCATTTCAAGAGATTTATTTAATAAAAAATTAAATTTCATATGCTCATTGCACATAATGCATGGATTTGGAGTTTGTCCACAATAATATTTATCTATAAAATCTTTAACAACATATTTCTGGAAATCATCTTTGTAATCAACGACTGTATGCTTAATTCCAATTTGATTAGCGGCCTGTCTAGCGTCCAATACATCACTTAAGGAGCAACAGCCAGTCTCCTCTTCAGCATAATCCCATAATTGCATAGTTATACCAGAAACATCATATCCTTGCTCTTTTAATAATGCTGCAGTAGTTGAACTATCAACCCCCCCACTCATTGCAACTATTATTTTCTTTTTCATGTTCATTACTTTACCAGACTGAATTTGAAAATCTAAAGTGAATTAATAAAATTCATTATGTATTATAACAATCTATGGATAGTCTATCATTCGCACTTGAGAATGGCTTAACTAAAGAAGAGTTTAAATTAATAGTAAGTAAGCTTAAAAGAGAGCCAAATGAAAATGAAATAGGTGTAATAGCAGCAATGTGGTCGGAACACTGTTCATATAAGAGTTCAAAATTCTACCTAAAGAAACTTCCAACAAAAGGTAAATGTGTTATTCAGGGTCCAGGAGAAAATGCAGGGGTAATAGATATTGGCGATAATCAATGTTTAGTTTTTAAAATTGAAAGTCACAACCACCCATCATTTATTGAACCATATCAAGGGGCTGCTACCGGTGTTGGAGGAATCTTAAGAGATATTTTTACAATGGGAGCAAGACCTATCGCTTTAATGAATTCCTTAAGATTTGGAAATCCTAGAAAAAAGGATACAAAAAGAATTGTAAATGGAGTTGTTAGCGGCATAGCGGGTTACGGCAACTGTATGGGTATCCCAACCATAGGTGGAGAAGTTTACTTTGATGATTGCTATAATGGAAACCCTTTGGTAAATGCATTTGCGATTGGAATAACAAAGAAAGATAAGATCTTTAAAGGTTTAGCAGACGGTCCTGGTAATCCAGTTTTTTATTTAGGAGCTAAAACAGGAAAGGATGGAGTTAAAGGCGCGATTATGGCGTCTGATATATTTGAATCTGAAGAAGACCTTGATAGACCTACAGTCCAAATTGGAGACCCCTTTAAAGAGAAATTACTTCTAGAAGCTTGCCTTGAGATGTTTAAACTTAAAGGGATAGTTGGTATTCAGGATATGGGAGCTGCTGGACTAACCTCTTCTGCTTCCGAAATGGCTTCTAGGTCAAACAATGGAATTACAATTGATTTAGATAAGATACCCAAAAGAGACTCTAGCATAACACCCTATGAAATGCTCCTTTCAGAATCCCAAGAAAGAATGCTCCTAGTATTAAATAATAAAAATAATAATAAAATCAAAACAATATTTAGAAAATGGAACTTGGATTCAAATAAAATTGGTGAAGTAATTAAAGAGAAAAAATTTATAATTAAAAGTAATAAAAAAATCGTTGTGAATCTTCCGGTTTCAATTTTAACTGATGACTGTCCAATGTATAAAAGAAAAATTAAAAAACCGAAGTCTGCGAATAATTTGAAGTTTCTCACTTTGAAAGAGATAGCTAAAATAAAATTCAACACTGAAGATTTATTGAAAAAACTATTAAAAGATGAAAATATATGTTCCCGGGAATGGGTTTATAGACAATTCGACTACATGGTAGGTACAAATACTTTAATTAGACCTGGGTCAGATGCTTCAGTAATTCGAATTAAAGGTACAAAAAAAGCTGTTGCACTTACCACAAATTGTAATTCTAATTATTGTGAATTAAACCCATCAATAGGTGCATCAATTGCAGTAGCAGAGTCCACAAGAAACATTATAGCTAGTGGAGGTAAGCCTCTAGCAATAACAAACTGTCTTAATTTTGGAAATCCAGAAAAACCAGAGATTATGTGGCAATTCTCTGAAGCTATTGACGGACTTTCTAGGTCTTCCAGAACTTTTAAAACCCCTGTAGTTAGCGGAAACGTAAGCTTGTATAATGAGACTTACAATAAAGCCATAAAGCCAACTCCAACTATTAGTATGGTAGGAATTTTAGAAAATTATAGCCTTGCGAAAAACCAATGGTTCAAAGAATCCGGTGACCAAATCATACTAATTGGAAACATAAAAAGCGATTTTGGTGGATCACAAGTGATTAAATATTTAAATATTAAAAGAATCAATAGACCTCCTCTTATAAACCTAAAAGAGCATGAAAAGATAAATACCTTTATTTATAAAATAATTAGAAAGTTTAAAATAAATTCTGTACATGATATATCAGAGGGTGGGCTTTTAGTGGCAGTTGCTGAATCATGCTTTGCACCGGAAAATAAAATAGGAGCAAAATTAAATATAAAAAATGACTTAACTCTTTTTGCAGAATCACAAGGTTGCTATATAGTTAGTGCTCCGAAAAATGAAATAAAAAGAATAAAAACATTTGGCACAAAGAACAATATAAATGTTAAAGTAATTGGAGAAGTTGGTGGTGATTCATTGAATATTAATGAAGCACTAAATATAAAAATTGATGCTTTATATAAAATATGGAATGGTGGTTTTCCCAAGTAAATGGATAAATTAAATGAAGAATGTGGTGTTTTTGGAATTTTTAATGCTGATGAAGCGGCACTCCTTACAACATTAGGTCTTCACGCTTTACAACATAGGGGGAAGGAAGGAGTAGGAATTGTTACATTTGATGGAAGAAACTTTAACGCTGTAAGAGAACAAGGACTAGTAGGAAAAACTTTTAATAAACCAGAGGCAATTGCAAAGCTTCCTGGTAGAAATGCTGTTGGGCATGTTAGATATTCTACAACTGGTGCATCAGTATCTAAAAATATACAACCTCTTTTTGCAGATTTAGCTGCTGGAGGTTTTGCTTGTGCCCATAATGGAAATTTGATAAATGCAAAAACCATAAGAAAAGAACTTATAGGTGATGGAGCAATTTTTCAATCTACCTCGGACACGGAAACAATTCTTCAATTAGTCGCAAGATCGAGACAAAAACTCATCAAAGATAAGTTAATTGATGCACTACATGAAATAAAAGGAGCCTATTCATTAGTTATCCTGACAAATAAAAAGCTTATTGGAGTAAGAGATCCATATGGAATAAGACCACTAGTGCTTGGAGACCTAAAGGGCTCTCCAGTTTTAGCTTCAGAAACGTGTGCCCTCGATATAATTGGTGCAAAATATGTAAGAGATATTGAAAATGGAGAAATGATAATAATTACAAAAAATGGAATCGAAAGCACAAAGCCTTTTCCTAAGTTAAAAGAGAGACCATGCATTTTTGAACGAATTTATTTCTCAAGACCGGACAGTATTATTGATGGAAAAACAGTTTACACATACAGGAAAAATTTAGGTGAACAACTTGCTCTAGAGAATAAAATAAAAGCTGATGTAGTTGTTCCCGTTCTAGATTCTGGAGTTTCGGCTGGAATTGGATTTTCACAAAAATCAGGAATTCCACTGGAACTAGGAATTATCAGGAGTCATTATGTAGGTCGAACTTTTATCGAGCCAACCCAGAGCATAAGACAACTAGGAGTAAAGCTAAAGCATAGTGTAAATAAATCATGCATAGAAAATAAGAGAGTAGTTTTAATAGATGATTCAATAGTAAGAGGAACCACAGCTAATAAAATTGTAAAGATGATTTTCGATGCAGGTGCCAAAGAAGTTCATCTTGGTATTGGATGCCCCCCAATTACTCATCCAGACTTTTACGGGATTGATACTCCAAACTATAAAGAACTTATAGCATCAAAAAATAGCATAAAAGAAATGACCAAATTAATTGGAGCGACATCATTATTCTTCTTATCTTTAGATGGAACTTACAAAGCTATGGGATATAAAAAAAGAAATGATAAATCTCCTCAATTTACTGATCATTGTTTTACTGGTGATTACCCAATTAGCCCCGAAGAATAGAATAAATTAATTTAATTGGGATATAAGATTCTCAATTTCTTTAATTGAGTTTAAAGCTTCATTCAACTTATCCTCTTCTTCTTTAATAATTTCTTCAGGAGCAGAATCAAGGAAGCCCTTATTTGATAATTTAGATTTAGATAAAGTTGATGCTTTTTCTAATAATTTCATATCTTTAGATAATTTACTAATTTGTTGAGAAAAATCTATATCATTATCTCTTAGAATTGAGAGAGTACCCGAGTTCGTATGATTTGAAATCAACTTACCATCTATTCTAATATCCCTAACATCAAGTAAGGATTCGAGATTACAGAGCTCTTTTATTATATCTTTTATATAGGGTACAGAAGAGTACTCCTCAACATTTAGATTGTAATAACAGACTATTTTCTTACTTGGTTTTATCATAAGATTCTTTCTTAAAGATCTAATTCCAATAGTAAAATCTTTTAGTAATTTTAATTCATCAACAAAATTTCCTTCATAATTAGTTTTAATCTTATTGGGAAATGATCTGAAATTTATTTCATCTTTATTAGCAGATAAATTTTGATTTAACTCATTTGAAATAAACGGAGCAAATGGATAAAGGACATTTAAAAAACTAACGAACAACTCTTGCATTCTTGCTTTTGTATTTAATGACTGATTGCTTGAATTTTGATTATAAGAAATCTTAGCAATCTCAATATACCAATCACAAAAATCATCCCAAAAAAAATGGTAAATTTCATAAGAGGCTTTCTCTATCTCACAATTTTTTATATGATTTTTATATTTATCTAACAACAAATTAAATCTATCAATTATCCATGCATCATAAAACGTATCTTTTGATAGTTTTATATTCTTCTCGGACTTATTATTAAGTCCGATAAACTTTCCAGCGTTCCAAATTTTGTTCATAAAATTTTTATAAGGCTCTAGAGAATTTGGACCAAGTTTTATATCACTGTGTGGAGAAATATTTGATGACAAGTAAAATCTTAAAGCATCTGTTCCATATTCAGAAATTAAATCTAACGGATCCACAACGTTCCCCTTGGTTTTACTCATCTTCTGGCCTTTTTTATCTCTTATTAAATTATGAATATATACTACTTTAAAAGGAATTTGTCCCGTAAGTTCAATGGACATCATTATCATTCTAGCAACCCAGAAAAATATAATATCAAATCCTGTAACTAGTAATGATGTAGGGAAATATTTCTTATAATCGTCTGTTTTCTTCGGCCAACCCAAAGTTGAAAAAGGCCAAAGTGATGATGAAAACCAAGTATCTAACACATCTTTATCCTGATGAAGCTCGGCCTCTTCATTGAATTTATCAAAAAACTTTTTATTTGCTGTTTCTATATCTTTTGCAGCAACAAATCTGCCATCTGATGAATGCCAAACTGGTATTCTGTGCCCCCAAATTATTTGCCTAGAAATACACCATGGCTGTATGTTGTTCATCCATTCAAAGAATGTATTCTCCCAAAATTTCGGCTTAAACTGTACTTTTTCAGTTTTTACGGCATCAATTGATTTACTTGCCATTTCTTTAACATTAAGAAACCATTGATTCTTTAACAATGGCTCAATGACTTGTCCGGATCTATCGCCAATTGGTACATTGTTCTTAATCTCTTCATTTTTTATTAAAATCCCAATTTCTTCCATATATAAAACTACTCTTTCTCTTGCCTCTTCTACGCTAAGTTTTTGAAATTTACTTGGTACAGACTCATTTAAAGTTCCATCATCATTCAAGATGTTAATCATAGGTAAATTATATTTTTTACCAATTTCATAATCATTAAAATCATGAGCAGGTGTAATTTTTACTGCCCCAGAACCTTTAGACATATCTGCGTAATCATCTGCTATTATTTCCAATAGATTATCATTAAATGGACTTTTTATTTTTTTTCCTATGAAATTTAAGTATCTTTCATCCTTTGGATTGACTACAACAGCTACATCACCAAAAACCGTTTCGGGTCTTGTAGTAGAAACTATAATTTCAGAATCGGAATTATCTATAAAATACTTAAAATAATATAAAGTACTTTTTCTTCTTTCTGATACTACTTCTAAATCAGATATTGCAGTCTGTAATTTTTTATCCCAGTTTATTAGGGTTTTTTCTTGATAAATCAACCCTTTATCAAAAAGACAAACAAACGCTTCCTGAACTGAGTTAGATAAATCAT
>CEUL01014323.1_pt1 | contig 41975 bp, 58 predicted proteins | sample 427021 | NCBI WGS metagenome assembly CEUL01 (sample SAMEA2622800, study PRJEB7988) | marine metagenome | isolation source: saline water (ENVO:00002010), including | reverse complement strand
AACAGTAGACGCAATAGCAAGTACATTTACTAGTTTTTGCATGATTTTTTATAATGTATATTTTTTATCGTCAGCGACTGTGACAATCTTTAAAGGAGCTTGTTCAACTCTTATTGTTTGAGTAGGTCCAGCGTTTGCTATGATCTGCTCAATATCTTTTTTAGTAACAGCACCACCATTAATTGAGTTGCCGTTCTTGTCCATCTTCATAGTACCATCACCTTTCTTAGATGCTGTCTGAATTCCGAAGCTAGCTAAAACTCCTGTAAAAACCGAAGCTATAAATGTCGGATCTATTTTCTGTTGAGGGACACCAGGTATGGCAACATAATTTAAAGTTAATATGCCTCCAGACCAGGCCAGGACTGTGATTCTGACCATTGTAGAAATGATCGCTGCCTGTTCTTCAGGGTCGGGAAGAATAGCATCTTTTGCCTTAGCAAATATACCTTTCTTCTTCTCTTCCTCTGGTTTATTTACATCTTTTGTCACTTCATCTGTCATGATACCACACTTTAAGTCATATTTATTTATCAGGAATCCACGCCAAATTTCCTGCAACAGAAATTCTGACATCATCTGTACCATAAAAAGGATAGACAAGATGGTTCAATGCAGCAGGAAAAAACACCATCATACCTTCCATGTTAGGATTCATTGCATAGTTATATGATTTTCTATTACCTAGTATGCTCATATATTCAAACTGAAAACAAGAAACACATGGAAGAGTAGTGTTCTTAGCAAAGGGTAACTCTAATTGTTGTCTAGCATCTGTTGGAATCTTCCTCCATATAACAAAGGAGAAGACACCAGAGTGTGTATGTGATGGATTAAATTCTGTTTGATACTGATAGTTTACCCATAGATCATTCAACTTTAAAATAAAAGGAACATCTACTGGAAATGCAGTAGGTCTTGGTCTGTAATCAAACTTCTGTTGATATATATCTACTACTTGTTGTATAAACTTCTCAAAACTTTCAGTTGATGTCAACTCTTGACTGTTAGAAATATTACCAGCGAGTCTATCTCTAACACACTCGCCAGCATTTTCTATCATGTTATCAATGTCCTCGATAACATCAGTAGGTAATACAACTTCTAACCACCCCTCATTCTTGGGTAGGACTGCTCTAGTTTTTAACATAATAAAATCAAGTCGGTATTATTATAGCATATTATAAGTTTGTCTGTCCGTGATTTGAGAACTTATATGTTTGACTACTGTTATCATATGCAGTGCAACAGAAATATACATTCTCATAAGAAGGTGTGTTTCCAGCACCTTGTCTAGGTGGAAGATAGAAAGTAGGGGTACTAGCAGGATTGGAAGGATTACCACCACCTTTCCAAGTAGTTAATGGATCTCCTTCTTCTCTCAACCATACCTTCCTTACCTTCATATTAATAACAAAATTTATATTAATATTTCCAGTTGGATCTAAATTACCATACCCACTGTCTACACTCTGTCCAGGACTCCAACCATTAGCAGCAGCATAAGTACCATAAGCACCTATGGATGACTCTCCACCTCTCAATCCAAGTGTATCATCTTGTCTTTCATCTGGATGAGATCCACTCGTTCCTTGACTACCAGAGAACCACCAACCACCATTAGCATCACCATTAGTAACTTCTAATTTAAAATCATACACAGCATCGTCTGCTAACTTTCCTGTAAAGCAATCACTATATCCACTACCAGTATACACTGCTGTACGAGCATCATTACTTAATGTCCAATTACTTTCAGGAAGAGCCCAACAAATATCCTGTGGTTCAGCAAATCTACCTCTTTCTACATCATAATTGTGTTGTACTTGAGCATGACTTAATGCTGCATCATATATTCTTGCGATAGCAATCTGACCATTAAACCATCTCTGATCTCCATTATTATCAGGTTGACAACCTAGAGCCCAATGACAACTACTATAGTCAATCTGTTCCGTCTCAGCAAATGTAAAGTCTCCCATGTCTTCTATGTACATGCCATTCTTATAGACTCTCTTCCTAGCACCATCAAATGTAGCTACAACATGATTCCAATGAGTAGAAACATCTCCTGTACCTTGATTAGTATTACCTGTACCACCAGTAGTCCATCCAGCATTAACTCGTCCCATCTGGAAATGGTATCCTTCTGGTCCACCGCCATGTGCGGTACGACTATCTACACTGATTGATACTCCGTTCTGATTAGCACCGTCATTCTGTGATGAAATGATTGAATTTATACCATCGCCACCACCAACAGCATCAGCTTTATACCATGCTTCTAATGTAACTTGTCTATTGGTATGCACATCAGTAGGAAGTTCAGTAGTGTCTATATTATCATTACTACCATCAAAGTCAAAGTATTTTGCACTACCAGATCCACCAAAGGTTGCTCCATCAACAGTACCAGTAAATTTATTTGCAGCTACTTCAGTAGCAAGATTAGTTACTGTTGTACCACTACCAGGATAACAGGCAGTGTCAGAGAAATCGTAGAATAATTTACAATGAGTTGTTATTGGTGCAGATGATTCTGCTCCTTCTCTGTAAAGAGCAAGTGCTTCATAATCAGTAATTTCTCTATTAAAAAATCTAACTTGATCTATGCGTCCATCCCAGTGCTCAGTACCAGCAGAGTTAGATCCTATGTTCCATCCAGCACTACCACCATGTCCACCTGCCTCATCTTTTATGAAAACAGGATGGCCATTAATCCAAACATGATGATCAGTATCGGCACTACCAGCAACACTCCAAACTATATGATGCCACTTAGTACTACCACCATAATTCATAAATTCAACATGACCTACGTAATGAGAAGTACCACCATACATCAAAGTTACTCCATCAACCCAACCACTATTTGTAACAAACCCCATTGAAACTCTCTGGTTAGATATATTAGCATTAAAGCATTCATTCATAGCTCCAGCACCCATAGAATTCCAATCAACATTACTCTGAGCCCATAAAGATACTGTAAATGGATAAGAGTTCTTTGGAGTTCCACTTATTGCTATCGTACCACTATTAGTACCAAAGTCTCCAGAGTTTGCACCAAACTTAGCAGTAGAACTCCAAACTACATTAGTTGGAGTACCATCATGACTACCACCAATATCATCACCATCGCCATCCATTTGCCATAAGGCCACGCCACTACTGTCACCAAAGGGATCAACATTACCTACCGTACTAGCACCACCACCTAATTCATTCCATGAAGTACCGTCATATACTTTTAATTTACTACTAGCAGTATTAAAATACAAGTCACCTGCAACTCCCGAAGCAGGATCACTAGATGCAATAGCAACTCCTATCCTATCTGATTTTCCTTCAGTACCTGTAGTACCATCTCCAACTAATACTGGCATAATTACCTCTTAAACGTCTGACCAAGAAGAACCATTATATATCCTGACTTTTTTACTATCAGTCTTATAGTATATATCTCCAGCAGCAGGGGTAGAAGGATCAGAAGTTCCTGTTGCAAGACCTACTCGATCTTCCTTGAAAGAACCTGTAGTTGGAGTTCCAACAGCACCAGCATTAGTAGGAAATGATCTACCAGCACCCCAGATTATTCTGACAGCACCTCTACCACCTTTGTTTCCTCTCCATCTTCCACTAGCACCACCACCATAGTCGCCACCAACATCTGATTGACCACCATTTGTTCCTTCACCTTTTCCATCTTCACCACCTGAACCACCTCCACCGTCACCTGGATTAGCACCAGATGGATCTGCAATTTGTCCGTTAGCACCTTCACCTAAAAGTCCTACTCCTCCAGCAGAGAAGAAAGCCCAACCACCACCAGCACCTCCTCCACCAGCTCCATTAGTCGCCCAAGGAGAAAATGCCTCATTATCACCACCATCTCCAGAATATCCACCAGCTCCACCACCGCCGTAGCCACCATTATTATAGACACTACCTCCACTACCACCACCATCAAAAACTCCTGCTGGTGATCCTTTATTAGCTGAAGATCCTACAACACCACCTTGTGCAGTTGTTGTTCCATGAGTGGCAGTAAATGATGAGTCTCCACCAGGAGTTCCATCATTCTGACCTGCTCCACCACCACTAGTTCCTGATGCTGGAGTACCTTGAACACCAACGACTACAGAATAACCTGTGCCTGGTACAACAGTAATATTATTTTTATATGCCAACGCTCCTCCACCAGCACCACCAGCACCTACACATACTACACATACAGAAGTAACTCCAGCAGGACAAGTCCACGTATGGTTTCCTGCTACATTATAAATTTGATCTCCTCCAGCATCTCCTGTTGTTGCAACAACTGCCATTATGATACCTCCGTCATAGCAATCTTATACTTCTTACCAGTCAATCTATTAATTAAATACATTGAATCAGCACCCTCTTGCATAGTCCAGTGTCCTTCAGTTCCATCAATTTCATTACCACCCATTCCCATATTATTCATCTGTAAGTCACCAGTGTATAGGTTAGCCCATCTATTAGAACTAGATCCAAGATCTCTTGTATTGTCAGCATCAGGAATAATATTACTAGCAACAGATCCTAGACCAAGATCTAGAGCAGTACCTAGTGTCCAAGTAAGACCACCTGATCCACCAGTTCCTCCACTATTAGGTCCGATAGTTCTTGTGTTCTCGTCAGCAATATAAACCCCATTGATAGAATAGTGTTTGTTATCTGCCAGATCCATATGCTCTGTAGACACCCAAGTGTTATAGGTAACACCACCATCTATGTGTTTGAATGTAAGTTTCTTATCTGTAGTACCCTTAACGATAATACCACCATCATCAGCAGAAGTATCTGAAGGACCAAGAGCAGTTATTTGTGCCGTTCCATTACCAGTAACATTGTTTGAAAGTACCGCAGTATTATTTGTAATAGAAACAATTGTTGTTCCACCAGGTATTGTGATACCACCAGTAGAAGTCTGAACCTCCATACCTGGAATCAATCCAAGTGTAGGGGTTATTGATGTAAGGTTAGCAGTACCATCTGTTACAGTAGCAGCAAAAGTTATACTTACAACAGCAGCAAGTTCGATTGCTTTGTCTGCCACCTCAACCACGTTAGATTTAACAGTAGTTGTTGTACCATTAACTGTAAGGTTACCTTTAACAAGACAATCATTATTAATAGTTACGTCTTTGTTTAAAGTAAGATCGAAGTTTGCATCACCTCTTAACCATGCCTCAGTACCAGAACCAATAACTAACTGCCTGTCACCATTAACATTAGGTGGTTCAAAGGTTGAGTTAGTTTGGTTAGCATCATCAGCAGGACCGATGATAACATTACCAGTACCTTTAACATTGTATCCAGCATAGTATCCTATGCAGACGTTTGCATTTCCTCCAGTGAGTGTCTCTAATGCGTTGTTACCAATAGCAACGTTCTTCTCACCAGTAAGGGAGACAAGCATTGTGTCTCTACCAATAGCAATATTGTCATCTCCAATTCCATTTGCTCGTAATGCACGATGACCCACGGATAAGTTCGCTGCACCAGAATTGGTTGTCAACTGTGACTCCATACCTATTGCAATGTTCTGAGATCCAGAACTGTTATTGGCAAGAGTATCATGTCCAATAGCTATGTTGGTATTAACACTACTGTTACCACGACCTATCTTAAATGGATCATTACTTGTTCCAAACAATACAAGGTCTGCGTTGTCTATATTAACAGTACCTTTAAGAAGAATGTTATCTGTAATAGAAGCACCAACTGTTAGGTCTTCATTAACTATTAAATTCTGATTAATTGTAAAGTCACCACCTGCTGCACCCATAGTAATAGCAGATGCTGCTCCAAATGCAGTGATAGAAGTAGCATTAGTATTGAATAGAGTAAAACCAGTAGATGTTGTTATCATACTGGTTAATATATTAGGACTGGTTTGGAATACAAGACGACCAGTACCAGTTGTATCACTAATCAAACCACGAAGCTGTGTGGATGTAGTAGATGCAAAGGTAGCAAGAGTATCAGATGTATATGCTACGTTACCACCTGATCTAAGGTTTGCACTAACAGCAGCAACAGCATTGTCTGTTGTTAGAGTTACATCTCTTTGAACATCAAGAGTCTTTCCTGAAGTTATTGATAGAACACCAGATGCAGTTGATGTAATTTGAAGTCCATTAACAGATGTAGCAGTTGCTGCACCTAGTGATGGGTTCGTACATATAGGAGATGTTAAAGTCTTATTAGTAAGTGTCTGTGTCTCACCTTCTGTTACAAATCTTCTTGATACAGAACCATCCCATGATCTCCAGTAAGCACCAGACTCATACCATTCTAATCTTTGATAAGCAGTTGTGTTTCCAGAACCATCAGTAGTTCTATTAAGTTGAATACCACCATCAGCACCACTTATATTATTACCCTTTCTAAGTTCAATTAAATTATCTTCTACTTCTAAAGTGGTTGTGTTTAAAATTGTTTGTGTACCATTGACAACTAGGTCACCACCAATGGTAACTGTAGATCCGTTGTCAGTAATAAGACTGTCTGCTAACTGGAAGTTACCAGAGTCCCACTTCATTACAGTGTTACCTGTTAGGTTAGCAGCATTCTTTAACTGGAAATCTAAACCAGATAATAGAACACCATTAGATGCTGTCAATGAAGCACCAGTATCACTGTTAACAGATGAAATTGTGATTGTTGTGACTCCACCAACTGTTGCCTGTGTAACAGTAGATGCACCAGCAGCAGCAATCTTAAAGTCACCAGCAGTAACAGCATTACTTCCAGATGCTAATCTTGTTATAGTATCGTTGTCTTGACTAGCAATGGTAACATCATTACCTGCCTGTGTTACTGTAACATTAGTACCACCTAAGATATTAACATCACCAGACACAAGAGTTCCAGCAGTTCCACCCTTAACACGAGTAACTGTGTTGGTAGAATCAAAAGTAATTGTTGGGTCGTTGTTGCCATCTATACCCTGTGCTACAGTTGTTGCTCCAGTAGCAAGGAATGTAAAATCTCCAGAGGCATATGACTGACCAGCAGTTGCTCTCAGTCTTGTAATAGTATCAACATATACTGAGCTAACATCAATAGTATTTGTTGCTGCGTTCTGTGTAACAGTAGTAGATCCACTACCAGAAATTTTCATTGCACCTGTCTGTGCAGCACCACCTTGAGCAGCTTGTAGTGTTGTAATAGTATCTGCATCAGGAGCAGAACCAGCAATAGTAATTACATCTCCAGCTCTAGAGATCTCTAACGCAACAGCATTAGAACCAGCTGGCACAGATTGAGGAGCACCAACAGCAATAGTAACATCATCAGTACCTGTTCCAGATCCACCAGCAGTTAATCGAACAATTTTTTGAGTAGCATTTAATCCATCAGTAGCACTAATAGCGTAAGTAGTATTATCATTTGGAGTTACAACTGTTCCACCTAATGATATCTGAGTTCCGTTAACACTTATAGATGAGTTGGAGAGAGCATTGTTTGGAATGTTACTAAGAGTATTCTGAGATCCAGATATGATTGCTGAAGTAAGAGTCTTATTAGTAAGAGTCTGGGTTTGTGTTAGATAAACATCACCAGGCGTACCCCATGACACCGCAGTACCATCACTGGTCAAGTACTTACCTGAACCTGTGTCTGAACTGATAATGATATTATTACCTGATAAATCTAGATTGTCACCTGATACAAGTTCCTCTATCTTCTTAGAAACTTCATTAACAATCAATGGAAAACGATTAGCCATTTACATTCCTGATGGATACTACTGCTCTGGTTTATTTATGTCTTATGTGATAACGATCTGTCCTACCAAATTAGAATCAACTCTACATTGATAGTATAATGTAGTTCCTGATAGTCCATAAGTATATAATTGAACCTGGCTATTTGTTGCCTCATTACCAATAACACCATTACCATCACCAACAAATCCATATGTTTTTAATTGATTTACTGTTCCAATTCCAGCAGCAGTTTTTATCTGGAATGGATTGCTAGGTGCAACAACATTAAAATGTATCACATCACCTTCGTTAATATTAATAGTTGGATCTTGTGCTCCAGTATGAGTAGTAGAACGATCAGATCCAGTAAAAACATAATGATCAGTTACAGTAGTAACATCAAAAGTAAAAATTGTATCTTGTCTCTCATGATAGGTACGTGGTCTTGGGAATAACTGTCTGGAAGTTCCTGCTTTTGGTACTGGTACTCTCGATCCTTTTACCTCACCTATAAGTCCACTAGTAGGACGTGGATTAACTGCAAGGATGTATCTATTAGGACTATCTTTTTGACAGGTAGGATCACTAAAGTTTCCATTCTGTCCTAGTACTCCTGGTTGTGCTGTAACTACAATCTGTCCATTCATACCAGAATGTAATGCACATTGATAATAGTATGTACCAGCAGCAGTTGCTTGCCAACTAACAACATCTTCAGCTCTATTAGAACCTTGATTAGTTGCACCAGTTACTTGATTACCTGTACCAGTACCTTGAGCCGTCTTAATATAGAGTGGATGATTATAATATGTACCAGCAGCATGTACTACAATCGTTCCACCTACACCAAGATTATTTCCAGACTGATAATAATACGTTCCTGGAACTACAGTCGTCCCTGCATTAGTATCCCATCCAGTACCACTTGTTCCACCCTGACCATACGTAGTACCTGTAGTAACTTGATCTCCAGACCCAGTAGTTGCAGCAGTTTTTATATAGATAGGATCATTTGCTATGCTAGTAGCAGGAGAAAAATCAACAGCATCACCTACTTCCATATTGATAGTAGGATTATCACTAGGACCAAGTGATCCACCAGGATTACTATGCATTACAGTTCTATCAGAATATTGAATGGTATATGCAGTGGATAGATCCCCAGTATTAGTTGAAGGGAATGACCTACCAGCACCCCATATAATTCTTACAGCACCACTACCACCTTGAGCACCAGAACCAGATCCACCACCACCATACAGGTTAGTGGATCCATCAGATCCAGGTTCACCACTTCCAAAACATTGAACACCAGTATAGTTTCCACAACCTAAACCACTAGTACCTTCACCTAAGAGTCCTACACCACCTCCAACATATCCACCACCATATCCTCCTCCACCACCAGCTCCACCAGATCCATCATCACCTCTACCAGCAAGACCAACAACATTAGGATGTGTTGATCCATCTCCACCACCACCATCTCCACCATTTCCAGAATATCCACCAGCTCCACCACCGCCACCTTCATATCCAGTTCCTGGAACGCTTTGACCACCATCTCCACCAGCACCGCCATTACCACCACCATCACCAGTATAAGTTCCACCAGGTTGTCCAACCTGAGTTGTTGATCCTTGTCCACCGCCACCTTTTACAGTAGATGTGTTTATAAAATATGAATCACCACCATTATTACCTGGTACAACACCGTCAGCACCAACGACTACAGTATATGATTGTCCTGGTGTTACTGAAATATTATTCTTCCATCCAAGTCCACCACCTCCAGCAGCACCACCCTCTCCAGCAGTATTACCGTTACTACCAGCACCTCCACCACCAATTGCAACAACACAAACAGATGTCACACCAGCAGGACAAGTCCAACTATATGATCCTGGTGTTGTATATACACTATTCTGTGGGGAAGATACTGCTGTTATTTGAGCAAACATACTACCTGTAGGAGGTTGTTGGAACTGTACAGTGTCACCTACATGCATACTAATAGTTGGATTGTTACCACTAACAGCACCATTAACATCTGTTCCACTTACAATATATGCTCCAGATCCAGTAGCATTAGTACTGAAAAAGTATGATGATTGTCCACCAGAAGGACCAACATCAAAGGTCATGTCACTTACCTTTGAATTCTTTTGTATGTAAGATAGAACATCATCATTAGTAAACCTTTCTTTATTTGTTGCTAGACATGCAGCAATACCACAGACCTGTGGTGATGCCATGCTAGTTCCACTAATAGGATAACAATACTGAGGATCTCCACCATACTTTGTATCAGCAATACCATAGTTGAGTGTAGAACCACCACTATCCATGATAACTCCTGGTTTACCCCAACAAGAAATAATCTGAGTACCTGGAGCCCATACATCTATAGCAGGACCAAAGTTAGAGTTTGGATTTCTTTTAAAATTTTTATCATCATATATGTAACCAACACATATAACATTAGGAGAACTATTAGGACTAGATCCTCTACAAAAATATCTTGTTCCTTGAGTATTAAAAATTGCTCTATTATCCCAATCCTGATGTGTTGTTCCATCTGGGTTCTGTTGTGGAACCATATAATAATCATTGTTTCCAGCAGCACCAATAATAACCACACCATCTTCAATAGCATCCTCTACATCTGCTTGTATAGCAGTTATGTGTGAATTTAATCTACGTTTACTAGGAGCAAGACCAAAGTCTGCCTCTACTCCATTAATAGTCCATCCACTTGGATTAGGATTAGAAGAATTATAAGTTACACCACGCCAAATTATTGAGTTCAAATCACCAATGTCCCATGGATCTAAAGTTGATCCATAACCCCAACTATGATTTGTTATCGTAGGATTCCTTCTACCAGTAGTAGCATTGACTGCTTTATGCCTATGAAATGCTCTTAGATAATCAAACATAAGGTAAGTATTCATAGCAGTACCTTGACCACCAAAATTACCTAACACCTGCATACTATAAATGTTTGCTTCCTTAGCCCATCCATAAGTTTTACCAGCAACAGTACCTGCCACGTGAGTACCATGATAAGTTTCATTAACAGTGTTACTAAAATAATTGTTGTAAGGAGGACTAGGTATAGTAATACCATCATCATCAATACTAGTTACATAACTATTAAGTTCTGTATACCAATCATACTGTACATATCTACTACTACCACTACCACCGTCCCACTCTTTCATATCAATTGATACTTGGTTGTCACATATAACTACGTCAACATGTTTACCATCATTAAAGATAGTAGCAGTTGCAGTTTTACTTTGTGTTCCATCACCACCAAACGTACCCTTATCTCTATCAGAATCAGTACCAGCACAATGCAACTTACCCCAATCATAATCTGTTGCAGTATAGTTAGCAGCAGTTGACTTACGGAATGTACCAGTCTGTTGATGTGAAGTAATCCTTTCTAATGCAAATGGTTCAGGAGTAATACCTAACTCTTCTGGACGTAACTCAACATCCCATACTCTAGAATCTGTTTTAATTTCTGCTGCCTGTGCCTCTGTCATCCAATAGTGTGTGTTCCTACTAATAGGACGCTTCTGATACAAACGATATCCTTCAGAAGCCATGTCACTATAGAACCCATCTAGGTCTTCACGATTGTGAAGAGTTACGACATAGATTTTTTCCATCTTTAAGCCTCTAGTTTGATTACTGTCATACCAACTGTTATTGTAGTAGTACCACCACTCTTATTAACTACCCTCAAATACATGTTTGTAGAAGGTGTTCCATCATTATTCCATCCTATAGTTCCTGGTGTAATGATCTGTTTCTGGTTAGCTGATGTTGTAATTACCTCAGCAATAACACCTGATCCTGGTAATGGATCTGTGTTCTCACTTCTACCTGCATCAGCTGCTCTAGCTGTAGCGTCAGTATAAACCGTGACCCATGCAGCAGCAGATAATTCAATAGCAAGTAAAGCATATGATTTATATCCAACAACAGTAATATTATCAGTTGTACCATCAGAAAGACTAACAGTTGTAGCAGTATAAGTTTGTCTCGTAGATAGACCACTAGTAGAAGCAACTTGCCAAGATCCATCACCTCTCAGGTAGGTGGTAGCATCAGCAGTTCCAGTTCCAAGTCTTGCCGTTGGAACTGTTCCAGAAGCTAGATTACTTGCATTTAAGTTAGTTAAATTTGTAGCAGAGAATGTAGGAGTACTAGTCCAAGATGGTACTACACCAGATCCCCCTGATACTAAAACCTCATTAGCATTACCAGCTGGTAAGATATCAGTGTCATTATTCGCAGCTTGATATAATAATCTTGCTGTAGCATTGATTGATAAATCACCTGCTGTTGTAGCAGTATCAGCATTACCAGTTAAGTCACCAACAAATCCACCAGTAGCAGTAACTGTTGAATCAGTAGCAAATGTACCAGCACCATCTATAGTCAAACATGATAGATCATTAAAGTTTCCTATCTGAAGTGCGTTTATACCAGTTCCATTACTATTAGGTCCATCTGCTCTACATACTGCTACTCCAGTATTTTGAAATGTCCAACCAAGAGTTGTAGTACCAGCATAATGTCCAAATTCAGTAGGGAAATAACCACTTGTTTCAGTGATAGAAGTTTTAGTTACTCCACCACCAGAACCAGCGATACTAAAACCATTTAGATCTAATGCACCACCAAGTTGAGGTGAGGTATCTTCTACAATATTAGATAGATATCCAGCAACACTATGATCACCCCAACCATATGCATTGTCCCAATTAGTAATCTTTGCATTAGTAACATTACCAGCATCACCTAGTGATGTTAAGTATCCACCCTGCGAATGATCACCCCAACCATATGCTGTGTTCCAATTGGTTGAGTTACCAGCACTAGCAGTAACAGATCCAGCAACAGTAATACCTGTAGAAGTTGTGGTTATACGAGCAGAATCATTGTGATATATTATAGTGTTTGTAGCATTTGCTTTTACAAACTTAGTAGCACCAGAGTTTAATCCAATATCAGGACTACTAATGGTTAGACCAGTAGAAGTGTCTGTAATTGTTGATGTATCTGTGCTATTAGTATATGCTATTTGTAGATCATCATCAGTTCCCAACTTGATGATCTTATCATCAACCATCTCTAAATGTTGATTGACATTAATGTCAGCATCAAAACTAACAGAAACATTAAAGGTAGGTGATCCTGAGTTTACAACTGCACCTCTAGTAATTACAGACTGTAATGTATCTACTTCAGCAGTAATGAATGAAGTAAGATCAGCAGGTGCAAATGTGAATACACCAGTTCCATTATTATATGACAACGATCCACCACCTGATGCAGCACCAGTAGAAGTAGAAAGATCTGTTAATGCTATACCACTACCACCTGATGAAGTAAGATCAGTTCCAGGTTCCCATTCACTATTTGCATTGTTCCATTTAAGAACTTGTCCATCACTAGGTGCGTTGGAAGATACATTTGATAAACCACTAAGAGCAAGAGCAGGTATTGAAGTTACGTAACCAGCACTAGCATGATTACCCCAACCATATGCTGTATCCCAGTTAGTAATCTTTGCAGTAGTAACACCAGCAGCAGCACCAAGTGATGTTAAGTATCCACTAAGGTCTGGTGGAGTGTATGTAAATTCTGCGTTAGCATTATTAAGCGATAAATTACCACCACCACTAGGAGCCGCAACCGTCACCGTAGAGATACCTGGTATCGCTGGTTTATTTTTTATAACTGCAAGTCCAGTAGTAGCATTCCAATCCGCCTGGATTTGTGCTGCTGGAATTGTAGGCTTATTAGTTAAGTCTTGATAATTTCCACTGAAAGGATTTGTCCATTGTATAGTTGTGCCAGTAGAACTCAGTACTTGTCCTAATGTTCCAAAAGTTCCACCTGCTTGAAGTTCCTTGCCAGCAGGAATATTCAGACCTTCTTTCAGCTCTATGGGTGAGTTATCAGCGTAGTTGGCAATCTGATTTGCAAGTATTTTTGACATAAACTTCTAGTCCTGTAGACACTTTCTCTGAGCTAGAAGTATTTATGAATAAACTAGATTACCTGCGACTATACTACGACCATTACATTGGTTAGGTGGTACATAATGATCAACCCAACCAGGAAACATTATCATCATACCTTCTATAGGTCTTATCCTCTTACGAATCTCTCTGAATACTATAGGTGATGAACCTTCTGGTGTATTAACATAGTATACAAATGCCCAATCATTATGAATATGATTATGAAATTTTTGAAAATGTCCTTCTTGATATACCTGACCCCACAAATCTACTAACTCAGTGGGTCTATCTACTAAACTTTGTGCATACTCTGCAATTTTAACAAACTCTTCTACCTTAAAACAATCCCACTTGGTCATCAATGCTCCTTTATCTTTGGTGACACTGTTGTCACATATAATTCTATGCAAGAGACCATTTTCTTCTCGTGCTTTTGGATATTGAAAGGCACGTATCTCTCCTAAATTTAATCCTTCATAGTCAAATAATCTATTCATATTCCCATTCAGTAATATCACCTGGAAGAATAAATTGAGACGCTGCTTTCACAGCGTCATCAAGATACTCATAAGGACCATACTCCTCACCATTATAATCATAATAAAATTCACCACATCTTTCCTCGACTGTAAAATGATTTACAACCTTATCTCCATTAACCTCTTCGATTAATCTAAAAGAACATGGATTAGGATACAGTTGGTGGTTTGTCATCGGAATCATCACTAAAAGTAATCACATCATTAGTACCCCATGCAGAAGGATCTGGTGTGAAAGTTACATTATTCTCTAAATCAGATGTGTCTATGTTTACATCACCTGTTATTAGATCATCTAATATTCCTGTGTCTGGTGTAGGGAAACTTATAACATTATCTAATGCATCCAAGTCTCCACCCAATTTGAAATCGTGCTCTGCTTTATTCCTATAGTAGTCAGATATATTATCTACCTTTCTAATTGGAGTACATGCAAGGACATCCTTAACACTATTCAAACATTCGACAAGCATACTAAGATTCTCATCGTTTTTCTGTTCCAAAGATTCCACAAACGCTGCACGAAGTTCTTCTTCAGCAGCAAGTAAGTGCTTTCTAATATCGTTACAAGACATATTTTTTATACCATGAATGTTGTTAAAAATGCATAACCAATTAACCAAGCACACAATCCACCAAGTACCTTATAGTATTTGCGGATAGGTGTACCAAAGTATTGCTGTCCTATCATAAGACATTTATGTGCTGGTGACAAGAGGTAACCTGAATATTCTGTAGATAAAAACCACACGAGATATTGAGGTCCAAAGACTGCTACAAGAGCAGAAGTCATACCAGCATACTTACCTGATGAACCCATAATCCACGATGCAACTGCTGCAACAATAGAAACAGGAATAATCATAGAAGGATCTGCACCCTTAAGATATTCCATTACAGGTCCATGAATCTGTTTAACTACACCGCCAAGAGCAAGAACTACTGTTGCAATGATAGCAAACTTTCCATCAAGGTATTTACCCCAGTTCCAATCTTTACAAATGATACTATAGTAACATGCCATAGCACCAAACCAAGGAAAGAAGAAGATTGCTCCACCTTTACCTGTTGCAAGTAAGAACCACAATGTAGCAATAAAAGGAGCCCATCCTCTCAATGCTCTAATCCAATTGAAGTCCCTGATGTTACTTAAATCAGGTACAACTGATTGAGGATCAACCTTAGAAAATATATACCACCATGTATATGCTAGGCATATAATAAGAGGTACTATAGTATAACTTAGGAATCCCCAATAACTTATACCCAACACTGCCATTGGTAGTGCCACTGTCTTCTCCAATGGAGACCACCAGTAGTAATGGTGTGTTGAAAGGTAATCAATTATGCCAAATGCACTTCTCTTACGCTTATCTGGTGGTGCTATTGCATCAAGAAGAGGTGCTGAGAGTGCAACTCTTCCAGGAATAGGTAATACACCACCGAAAATGCTAGTAAGAATAATAAGGATACGGTTATCCTTGACATATCTTTTTATTAAAGAGTATACATCATCTAGTACATGATATTGACGAATAAATCCACCTAGTATCATAATACCAAAGATGTAACCCATGTAGAGTTCGTTCTTTAGTATTGCTTGTATCATATATCACAAGGGTTTTGAAATTTAGTTATATCAGTGGCAATATACTTTTCACCACTTGATTTTTTAATAAGGAAGTCTTCGCCATTCTCTATACGAAGAGTATATTTGTCTAGATCTCCTTTAAATTCTTCTTCAGTTAGTTCAATCATATTGTACAACAAATTTTTTCTTTTTGCAAGTAGTTGATTGAGTCTTGACAACCACCCAAATGTAACCTGTCTCCGTATCCATCTAACACAACCTGTGGGAAGGTAGCACCTTCACCAAACTCTTGGTAGAATTCTTTCTCAGAAAATTGACTACCAAGTTTATATTCAACAAATGTTAATTCTTGATGTTCCATTACTGCTACAAATTTTTCGCAATAAGGACAGTCTGGTTTAGAGTATACAATTAGAGAGATCATGTTTGAGTTTTAGCCGCAAGATAATCGTTATTAAACAGTTCTAACCCTTCACGAGTTAGGACATGATCATACATCTTATCGAAGACTTTAACAGGTATAGTACATACATTTGCACCATACTCAAAGGCTCTACCTACATCCCTGACGTTTCTAATGGAAGCAGCAAGGATTTGTGTTTCAACATCATGCCTCTTATATGTATTAGCGATGTCTTTTACAAGGCATAGACCTCCAAAAGAATTATCATCTACTCTACCTACAAAAGGAGAAACGTAGGATGCACCTGCCTTTGCAGCAAGTATTGCTTGTGATACTGAGAACACAAGAGTTACATTAGTTAATATACCATCATTGTGTAATTCATAACAAGCTTTTAATCCCTCACGTGTGCAAGGTACTTTAATTGTAACATTATCACTGAGAGAAATGTATGGTTGTGCTTGTTCTACCATCTCTTCAGCAGTCTCAGCAACTACCTCAGCAGAGATGGACTCAAGGTTAGGACATGCTTGATAGATCTCTTCGATCACATCACTCTGTTGCCTTCCTGACCTGAGTATAAGAGTGGGGTTAGTGGTGACACCATCAACCAGACCAGTCTTGTATCCATCAACAATTTGATCCACCTCAGCGGTATCTAAAAATATTTTCATGGTTTTGTATTAAGAGGTTCCATTTTCAGGAACTGTTCATTCAAATTATAAAACAATTTATAGTTGGTTGTATTAACCCAGTAGCCAATGATGTCCGAACCATCACAGTTGTAACCGTAACCTGTAAGTGGTTCATTGACACCATCAATTCTAAATGTCTTACCACCTTTTTCTAGGTAGTTGTGAAATTTTTCATCCAGATTGATCATCTCTCCTCAAATATTATTTTACGGACTTTTCTTTTACGACGAGCCTCTTGGTATTTTAGGTCATCAACAGTGAAAAGTGTTGATTTCTTAACATTATTAATAGATTCTGTTAACGTAACCAAGTTTAGATCATTTGCAATAACATGATCATCCCTTATCGTGGTCATATTAGGACAGCCGCAGCAACCTGATCCAACAAGTTCCTTACCACATACACGGCACTTTACTTTTAACATTGTTCTTTAAAATAGTCTTTCCTGTAGTAACGTCCTAAGATATTACTATTATAATATGCAGGTGTTCCATCGCTCAATGCTTCTGAAAGGACATTGTTGATGAATAACTGTTTAGTCTCCTCAAAATTTACTTTACCTTTGGTTGAGTGGAGCGATAAGATTTCTCGCTTAAAGATTTCTCTGCCCAATCTTTTAACATCGGACTTAAGTTCGTCAGAACTTCCGTAGTATTTTTTCCAGTCACTCTCACTCGTAACTCTCCGTTTACTTTTGCCACTTCGAGGCTTTCTACGACTGGTAAAATATTTTCTTCCGATGTATTTTTTGCCTGTCTGGAGATTAGTAATACAGTAGACGAAACCGAACTGATCGCCAATATCGTCAGAAGTGAAAGGTTTACCCTCATATAGCCAGGGGTTTTCGTAAACTCTTTCGTCAACCATCTCATAATTTTCATTTCTTTATCTCCTATTTATTGCCAATTAGTAACTGTTATTTCAATAGAATTATTATCCATTTCCCACTCCTCAGACACAGAATAACCATGCATCTGATTAATAGTATTATGTATAGTCATCCTAGCATACTGTTGAGTTACCTTGTCTATGAATCTACTTACTGGAACATCAAGATCCCAAGTAGAATGATCAGAGTATAGATCATAAGTCTCCGTCTTTTCGTTCCAACGAAACCCAATGTCATTTGACACAGCAACTTCTGCCCGAACCACAGGGTGATCCTCAGCATGATCAGGATTTGTAATAACGAGGTCTTGATCTTCTTTAACATTATACTGTAATAATTCTAATGCCTCAACTAATTGAGGTCTCTCTTTTATTTTAGTCTTAATCGTGCTGAAGTGTGACATTTTCCTCTGTAGTAACGGTTTGATAATACTCTTGTGTTTCTTTTCTCCACTGGACAGTTCCTAATGTCTCCTCAATCTTTTCTGTAAGATCAAGACATTGTGTTCCTTTAACACCCATAACCTCTTCAGTTACAGTACCGTCTTGTGCGATAACAAATTTAATTTTTTTCATATTGTTTAATACTCTCCTCCCATTCTTTTAGTGATGATTGACAATTTGGTGGTTCTGGTTCCTTATATCCCTTGATCTTTTTCCATTTGTTATATAGAGCTCCCATCACCCATGACTGGGATAGACTCTTGGGACCATTCTCAAGCAAATCTAACTCATACTTACTAGAAGTATATCCTTTGTACTCTTCTCTCCAGTTGGAATCGTCTACCATGCCCATGATACTCCTGAATATCTCTTTCCTTTTGTTGCTTCAGTCACACCATGTGGAAAAAAGAAATTAGAAGGGAACATAACAATATCACCCTTACCTAACTTGATCACATTATCTTTCCAGAAATATAAATCAGCACCTTCATAGTCATCATTAAAATTCATAATAAAACTAAGTACTGGCACTCCTTTTTGTGTACCATCAAATAATGAATGAATATGATCAAAATGTTGACGCATGATCTGACCAGGTGAGTATCTATTAAAACGAACCTGACAAAAGTTATTCATTACATTTGGAGATCCATCACCAAATGTAAAAAATGCATAATTTTTTTCATATTTTCTACCAGCTTCTATTATAAATTTCCCTAATTGTTTTTGCAATTCTAGAGTAGCACCCTGAATATCAAGCTCCATCTTTTCTTCAGAATGATATGAATCTTTGTGAACATTATACCACTTATGAGGTATCCACTCTCTCGATTCTATATCTTTAACAATAACATCACAAATATCAGCAGGAATAATCTTTTCTGCTACGTAAATACATTCATGTAATTTAGTATCAGGTTTGTTCATAGTTTAAAACCAGCAAAAGTATCCTTCTTAACATCCTGTTTGATGCTACCAACAACATATGATTCAACCTCTGTCTCTTGTGGTGCAACCTGCATACCTTTAGAAGATAACCAGTGTGCTGTCCATGGTAATGGATTGTTAGAGATAGGAGTGTCGAAGATTGCATCGAGACCAATTGATTTTAACCTACGATTAGCAGTCCATTCAACATACTTTTGTAGTAATTTATCATTGAGTCCTATAATAGAACCATCTTTAAATAAGTACTCAGCCCATGCCTTCTCTTCTTCTACTGCTGTACGGAACATCTGATAGACATTCTCCTCTTCTTCTTTAGCAATGACAACCATCTCTGGATCATCACCTTCCTTCCACTTATTTAATATATTTTGAGAGACAACCATGTGTTGTGACTCATCTCTTGCTATCAATGATATGATCTTAGCAGAACCTTCAAGTAACTTAAGCTCGCCAAAAGCGAAACTACAAGCAAAAGAGACATAAAACCTAATTCCTTCCAGTATATAAACATTGGCAACTGCCTTATAGAGTGATCTTTTTAAATCTTTACGTGTCCATTCTGAATTGGGATGACTCCTCATATCATCTTTCCAACTGTTACTCTGACCATACTCCTGTGCATAATTAATGAACTCATCGTATGCTCTGGTCACTGACTCAGCACGTGCAAGGATCTGCTCATCCTCCAAGATAGTATCAAAGACCTCAGATGGATCTGGATATACATTCTTAATTATATGTGTGTATGATCTACTATGGATCATCTCCATAGTCTGCCATATGTTCATACAACCTTCCAATTCAGGTAAAGAAACATAAGGAGCAAACGCCATACCAGGCCCACGTCCTTGAACAGAGTCAAGTAAGATTTGATACTTAAGATTACTTGAAAATATATGTTTCTGTGCAGCATTTAGTGTTTGATAATCAGCACGATCCTTTTGTAAGGAAACTTCTTCTGGTCTCCAAAAGAAACCTAACTGTGTCTGTGTTAACTTATCGAAGATAGGATACTTAAACTTATCATATCTTTGTACTCCTAATGGAGGACCAAAGAACATTTGTCCTTTGGTAGTATCTACCTGATTCGTATTGAATACAGTCATACCAGTTATATCCATATGTTCCTCCTTAGATTTTGCAGCTGTCACAATCGTCCTCCTCCATTTCAAATATACCTTCTAGTAGATCTTTAATGTCTTCTTTAGTTGTTTCTTCAACTACATCTGATTTAGAATCATATGTATTCTGATAGTAAGAAGTCTTCCAACCATATTTAAAGGTTGTCAATAAATCCTGTGCCATTACTGATACAGGAACTTCAGAATTGTCATAATGCTGTGGGTTATAACTCCAGTTTCCAGAAATTGCTTGATCAAAGAACTTCTGCATAACAGCAACAATATTAATATACCCAGTGTTCCCAGACATATCCCAAAGCAACGTGTAATTGTTCTTAAGGGTTGCGTACTGTGGTACAACTTGTTTGAGAGGTCCCTTCTTAGACTTCTTCGTTGAGATAAGATCTCTGGGTGGTTCAATGCCATTCGTAGCATTACTGACGACTGAAGAAGACTCGGATGGCATCTGTGCAGATAAGGTGCTATGTCGTAGACCGAATTCAACAATGCTTTGTCGAAGCTCTTCCCAGTCATGTTTAAGTTCATTCGCAACCAGTTCATCTACATCTTTTTTGTAAGTGTCGATTGGGAGGATACCGTCTGCATACTTGGTGCGATCAAAAGCTCCGCACTTCCCTTTCTCTTTTGCGATTGCGTTACTTGACTTGAGCAAGTAGTACTGGAAACTTTCAGACAAGTCGTGTACGAGTTTCCATGCTTCTGGGTCTTCATATTTTACTCCGTTCTTTGCTAGGTAATGTGCTAATCCAATATAACCAATACCAAGAGAACGTCTTGCAATAGTACTTCTCTCTGCTGCCTTCACTGGGTAGTGTTGGTAGTCAATTAACTCTTCTAATCCACGTACAGATAGGTCACAGAGTTCTTCCATCTCATCTAGGTTACGTAGTTTACCTACGTTAATAGCAGATAGAATACACAATGCAATCTCACCATCACCATCAATGTGTTGGATAGGATCTGTTGGTAGTGTAATCTCCTGACAGAGGTTACTCATACTTACCTTATCTTTGAATGATGAGTGATCATTACAGTGGTCTATATTCATGATGTAAATACGACCAGTCTCTGCTCTCTCCTTAAGGAGATCTAGGATGAGCTCTTGTGCTCCAATAGTTTTTCTTGGGATTCTTGAATCTGCTTCAGCAGCAACATATTGCTCATCAAAGGATGGAGTACCAAAAGACTCGTAAAGCCCAGGAACATGATGAGGACTGAAGAGACTAACATCCTCGTTAGCGATGAATCGTTCATAAAATAATTTTGAAATTTGTATACTGTAGTCAAGTTTTCTGACCCTATTATCCTCAGTACCTTTATTGTTCTTGAGGACAAGGATGTCTTCTATTTCTTGATGCCAGATTGGGAAGTGGACTGTCGCTGATCCACCTCTGATGCCATTTTGAGTGCAACATCTGACAGTGCTCTCAAATTTTTTGAGAAACGGGACGACACCCGTGTGTTGAACTTCACCGCCCCTGATCTTAGAGTTGATCCCACGTATTCTACCTGCGTTGATGCCAATTCCCGCCCTTTGAGCAACGTATTTACCAATAGCCATGTCACTGCTGAAGATGCTGTCAAGCGTGTCATCAGCATCAACGAGAACACAGGAGGCAAATTGTCTAATGGGAGTTCGCACCCCTGCCATGACTGGTGTTGGGATGTTGATTTTGTGTTTTGAGATTGATTCGTAGTATCTTCTGACATAATCGAGTCTATTATCTCCGTAGTTTCTGAACAATGTAGCAGCAATCATCATGTACATATACTGAGGAGTCTCATATACCTCTCCAGTACTTCTATCCTGTACAAGATACTTGTCAACGATTTGACGTAGACCTGCATAAGTGAATAGAAGATCACGACTATGATCTATCCAAGAGTTGATCTTATCCCACTCTTCTTCACTATACTTATCTATAATTTCTCCATCATATATGCCACGCTCCACACACTCCTTAGCATGGTCTAAAATAGGTGGATGACTTTTGACCCACGTTGATCCAAAGACCTGCTTTTTAAGACCAAATAGAAGCAATCTAGCAGCAGCAAATTGATAGTTAGGTTGTTCAATACTAATAAGATCACTAGCAGAACGAACTAAAATTTCTTGTATGTCCTTAGTCTGAATTCCATCAAAGAATTGCAGACCAGAGTTCATTTCTATCTGAGAGGCACTCACACCGCTTCCCAGACCTTCGCAAGCTTCTTCTGTCATCTTATGAACCTTCTCAAGGTTTAACCCCTCGATAGATCCATTTCTCTTACGTACTTTTATATCTGTACCATTGGTCATACTTTTTTCCAGTCGTTTATTTTAAGGTTTGCTTCTAATTTCTGATATACATGTGATTCTACCACCTTCTGCACATCATGTCCAGCAAGAGACATATCGTTTATGTCCTTTTCCTGTATATTTTTAGGCCAAATGACTACCTTATCTCCTCTGTCGATTGACTTGGAGATTCGGTTGACGATCTCTCTGTTACGTGGCTCGTTATCATATACCCAAATATAATTGCCCCAGCCAAACGTCCGAATATCAACATCAGACCCAGCCATCGCAACGGAATTCTGAATGAAGGTACTGTCAAACGGTCCTTCAACAATGTAAATCGGTTCTTCATAATTTATTCTATCCTGTCCAAAGATTTTAGGTTTGTCTTCATCAAGCATGATCGTAATGTATCTCATCTTTGCCGTAGGGGCTAGCGATCTGCCTTGATATCCGAAGAGGTTACCGTCTTTATCCCTGAAAGGTATTATAATTCGAGGACCGTCTTGTCTCAGATTGTCAAAGGTTTTCTTCTGTTTGTTAGTCCATGCTTTAAATTTGGGACAATAATAGAAGTAGTCTAAGTCTTTGATTTTTCTGTCTTCAAGATATTTTCTTGCTGGATGTTCTTTATTTAGATCTGAGATTTTTTCTAGATCTATGTCAGATTTTTTAAAAACTGGAGGAGTAAATTTAAAGTCTGGATTTTTTGTAGTTGTACCCTTACCTGTCTGTCCATGAGAAAATTTCTCCATGATATATTGATCATAGAGAATACGATCTTGGTCTTTTAAGAAGTTTGAGAATGTTCTACCAAGACCACAGTTGTGACACTTGAATACATATCCACTCTTCATCTCAAACAGATATCCTCGTGCCTTATTCTTATGCTTCTGCGAGTCTCCACAGTAAGGACACCTAAAATTAAAAAGGTTCGACTTCTTTTGTTTAAAAAGAGTCAAACGCGAAGATATTCTGTTTATGTAATTCCCATCAATATAGGACATTCACCCCTACGAGACTTGTGATGGGTATATCATAGTAGTTTTTTGTGGATTTGTCAATCCTGCTTGTGACGATTCAAATATCGGTCTAATGATTTTTTGTCCGACTGGACTAACGAGGAAAGATATAATAGAAAGAGCACCAAAAATAGACCACATTTTCTTTTCCATGACTCTAAGACGGTCATCGACTTTTCTGATGTCACGCTCACACCCCTTTTTAATTAACTCTGTTTCTCTATCAAGTGCTCTATGAAGACTATCAATCTTCTCGAACAAAACACCATCAATTTGATCTTGTTTATCTAATTTCTCATTGTGGACAGCAAGAAGCTGCCCCATCTTTATAGAATTTTCTTGGAGAGTATTAACTACTTTCTCCAGCCGCTCAAGAATAGCGGTGTTAATACCCTCAGCCATACTACCCTCTACTTAAACGTGGCGTATAGCAAAATCCAAAGCACTCTGATAAGTAGCAGCATCTTTGTTCAGCATATACTGAAACTGTTGCTTGTGAGTGTCATCTAACTGTCCATATACAGCAGCAATTCTCTTGGCAGAGAAGTTATCTAAATTCTGTACTCCACCATCGCTAAATTGAATCTTAGCAAATGACTCTGGTGCATTTGATAGTTCACTAGTTGCAACATCTAAAGCAACTTGAACAACATCATTATGATTTTCCATAATATTATTACCTGTAGGTTCTACATGATCTCTCTTCAATTTTTTTGTTTGATCTTGTGCTTTCTTTTTAAAATCTGACATGCGAGCCTTCATAAGGATATCCATTTCCTTAGTCTTACTCTGCATTTTTTCTTTTGCTTCCTTACGTTTCTTTTGAAGCTCCTTAGAACGACCCAACTTTTTCTTCTGGGCAATTTGTTTCTGTGCTCTCTCAGTCTCAGACGAAACAGCCTCAGGAATTATTTTTTCTTCAACTTGTTCTTTCATTTTTCTTTTTTGTATACGTGTAAAGAGAGCTTTTGCACCTGATGTACGACCATCTACCTTATCACCATTGTTCTTCTTCATGCGACGATGAACTCTGGGTTGGACAATTACAAAAGCAGGAGGCAAAGCAACACCACTGCCGTCACCAGCAGAGTTAATTTCTTCATCTATATTAGATTCAATTGCTTTAGACATTCTGTATCAACTTCCTCATTAAGTTCAGGTGGTAATCTATCGAGAAACAACATGAAAGCCTTGATTATAGACCAATAAGTTGCTTCTACTTTATAAAACAACAACGGAGTTGCTGCGTCACCAAACACATTATATAGAACTATAACATGATTTAGTATAAGATGAGTTTTTAACTCATTCGTCATCTTGTAACGTCTCAAGAGTCTTTTGATGTACTTAAATCTCTTTAAGTCCTCTTCAAAGTCTGAGTATGTTACTGATGATGGGTTGTTATAATTTTGAATAGCAAAGAATAACCAATTTTCATGGTCCAGTTCACGAATGTTCATTTACATTATGATGAGAATGTTAAGGTTCCTGCTCCATTAGAGATAACTTCTTCTGTACCATTAGCAGATGTGATCTTAACTCTATAGTTTTGACCATCTAATGTATCATTAGCAAGTCCACTGTATGCAAGAGTTGCAGTAGCGAAATCAGCGTATGTGATACCTGTGTCAAGGTTAGCAGTGATGTTAACCCAACGCTTAGTACCTGCCTTCTGACGTTGCCAAACATAAGCAAGTGTTCCAGGTGTACCAGTTGTACTTGTAGTAACTGCGAATGTTCCAGCACCAGAACTAGAAGAAGAATTACCAGGTTGTCCAGTGATAGTTACAGCAGATGCAACATCAGCAGCGATAGTATCATCAGCAAGGTCACCAGATACACTAGATGCAACTGTGACTGCTGCTATACATTCAGCTTTATGGCGTGTGTTACCAGCATGATCCGTAAAGGAACGATACTGCCACCAACCAGGTCCGTTTATACCACGTGATTTGTTCTCAGCAAGAGAACCTTCTGTTGCGTCAGCAAACACAAGGTCATAACTGTTACTATCACCACCCAGTATAACGAATTCCGCAACTGCTCTTGGAGGTGTACGCTTGATTACTTTAGCAGCAGCAAGAGTATTATTAGTAGCTCCTGCATATACTTTGTGTAATTCAATACTTGTTGTACTTGTTATAGTCTTAACGATGTAATTAACACCATCAATTTCAAGTACATCACCACCAACTACTGTGTCGGCAGCGTTCTTTGTTACTGTTGCGTCGTTTTGAGTGACAGCAACTGTGTTTGAGAATGCAGCAGCATCCGTAGTTCCAAAAACAGCCATCTTTTTTTCCTGGTCAAGGTATAGTTCTAAGGTTTATTTATAATCTTAAGACTCTAGTAACGCCTTTGCTACAGCAGCAACTAGTTCATCATCTAGTTTATTCTCTGTTTTAGCAGCTGCTTTCTTAAGCAACTTAATTACAAAATCTTTTATTACTGAGTCTAAGTCATCAGGTATCTTATCAACTGCTTTGTTGATGATACTGATCGCGATAGGCATTAAAAAATTAATCATGATGATATGATGTAAGTAAGTTTATTTATGTAAGTTCTCAGACCCTCCAATATTACACTCAACATCCGAGTGACAATTCTCTGATCCTCCTACTGAAAAGGGATTATATCTTGATGTTGCAATCCGATACATCTTCTCATGCATGGTTATATCATCTGCTATATCTTCTTCTGGTCTAGGATTTTCGTATTCTTTTCTCATATCATCGTGTAGTCTTTCAACTGGGGTTTTATCTGTTGCCATAGGCCATTCATCGTAAGGGTGTGGTACATCGTCAAACCACTCATCAAGTGGTAATCTGTGTAACGGTTCCTTCATTAGCTATTATCTGGTTTAGTAGTCATACCTTTCTCTCCATCTTTAATGGTAGGCATAACTTCAACCGTAGGTTTACGTTTCTCTTTCTTCTTTTTAGATTCTTCTAGGAATTGAGAGTAGGATTTCATTCTAATAACCCTTACTCTTACTCTTTTTATATCCTTTCTGCCAACCTTTTCCTTTAATCTTTTCTATAACATATGTCTCACCATTTAATTCATACTCTTCTCTTTCTTCAACTTCCTCTGCATATCCATCTGAATCATAACTAGGGGCAGTTTCATTCTTACCAAGATAAGTTCCTTTCTCTATTTTTTTCTTTTTCTTTGTAGTATCTTCTATTTCTGCACCATTAGACTGAGGATCCATTCCAGAGAAAGGTTCTTCTGCTAATTGATCAGCAGATGGCATTTCAGTTCCTTGAAAAGTGTCTCCATCCATCCAATTTTCATACATCTTCATGAGATTCTTTGCATACTCATCCTCAAACTGGACAGTATTAACAGGATCTTGGTACTTCATTGTCATTTTTATACTCATCAATTTCTATTTATAGCTCTAATATCCTTTACCCATGCACGAAACATCTCACCACTCTCAGTGACACAGATAACATAGTTCACACCTGACCTATGAATCTTACCTTTCTGTCCTGTGTTGGCATTCATTACATAGTCACCCTCAACAAACACTTCCTTCTTACGGTAGTGCTGTCGTAGTGCTTGTTCACGTAGTTTCTTAAAGTCTTTCATAAACCTTGACCTTTACGAACATCTCTCATAAGTTTTGCTGCATCATCTGCACTTAGTAATCCAGTAAGAGCATTTTGAAATTCTCCCCACTTACCAGCTTTAGCATATCCTCTCATTTTACTAGCAGACATACCAGAAACATCATTATCATTATCAGGATCTCGTTCTCCTGCTGACTTAACCTCTATACTTTTAAAAGCATATTCTACTGTCTTATCTGGATCATTAGGATCTCTATTATACTTGTTTAATAAGGTAGTAAAGTCCTGAACTCTATCAGATCCAACAATCATACACACATCAGTATAACCATCAGGAGGTATTCCCTGAAAAGATTGCATGACCTTAATAATAACATTAAGATCTGGAGTACTTATAATATTATCTGCATGTTTAGGAAACATCTTCTTCATCCATGCAAGTTTAATATCAATTTTCAATGGGTTCTTATCAGCTTTGAATGATCTGCTAGGAACAATACGATAATCATCTTTTTGTCCTGCCTCTTTAGCCACTGCTTCTATAAGTTTCAAGTGTCCTGTAGTTGGTGGATTAAATCTACCAAATGTAAACACTATTCGTTTACTTTGCATCACCTTCCACCCATTTCTTAGTTGGAAGAGTATCCTTCTTGAAGTTAGCAGCACTAAATCTAGCACGTTCTACTAATTTACGAGCGTGTGTACCGTCCCTTATTATAACATATCCTTCTGGAGATGTCATCTCAAGTCCATCCTCAGTTCTGAGATACGTACCAAATCTTTCTCCTTTCTCTAATTTCTTAATAAAAATTGACTTAGAATTTTGTATGATTTTATAAAGATCAACAGCACTAGCTAAGGATGATTTATTCTTTTCAATTATATCAAGTCCATCGTACATCTTCTGAAGCTTTGCTGCCTTTGCTTTAGGTGTCTTTAGTTTACCAACTGCCTTACCTAGTTCTCCCTCCCAATAAGTTGTAAATTGTTTTACAAATAAATTACCAGCAGGAACAGCAACTGCATCTCTAATATACTTATTAAAAAATACCTTCAACTTAGGTCCAACAGTTAATTGATCGTTTGCTTTAATCTGTTCAGAAACAATATCTAAAAATGGAGAAGCACTATTAACAAGTCTAGTACTCTTTTGCTTTAACCCAATTAAAATATTCTTCTCTCCTTGTGTTAATAAAGTATCGTTACCAAGTTCTCCTGTCTCTGCACTGAGAACTAATATATCATCATGCTCTTTTAATTTAGATATATCAAATCCAAACTTAGCACTTAAAAATTCAATACTACGTCCTTCATAAAATGTATGAAATACTACTCCTATCTTTGCTGCCTTAACTTTGTTGTATAAAGCATCTCCTTTAGCAACAGAATATGTAATAGTATTAGGTTTGAAAGTTATATTACTGACACCATTTATTATATCTGTTCCCTTATCATCAGTGAATAACAAATCTCCCTGTGCAACACCAGTAATACCTAGTTTAGGTAGATACTTTAAAGCATCTTTTAATTTCTTTACTAGTCCTGGAGCATGTCCATGATTACGTTCAATATCTTCATTAGTATAGTTAATCTTTGCATCCTTATTAAAGACTGACTTAGTACCAACAAAAAAAGAATTTGTTCCTGGATATAATCCACAGAATATAGCAGGAGCACCATCCCATTTTGTAGTAACAGTAAAGTTACTGCTAGTATTACCACTAAATGATCGTGCAAGATCATCTAAGAATACAAAAGCATCCTTAGCACCTGCTGTACCATCAATTAAGATGCTATCTTCTAAGTGTTCTAGGTGAGTATTCTTAGACATCAGTACAACTTTAAAAAAGGACCATATTGTTTACCTTCTTTCTTAGACATAAACACTAAGTCAGTAAGAAACTCATTAATATTATCATCACCATCCTTATGAATAGAAAGTATAGTACATAACCATGCCATTTGCATGACTTTACTATTGGCAACATGAGGAGTATTTACTTGTGCTCCCATTATTCTATTGTAAGCATCTTCTGGTTTAACTCCATCTAAATCAACTCCTTGTTTGTCAAGGAACGTTGCCATTTCAGTAATCTTATCTTTCCATTCTAAAAATTCATCACCAGTATAAGGATATTCTGAGTTTGATTTCTCAAAATCTTTGTATTTTGGATTAAAATGTCTAGATCTATATGCTGTAATAAGTCCTTCAACATATTCTGCTGTTGCCTTACCTAATCTAGCAGCACCAAATCCTTTTTGAGTTGCTTCATATTTTAAATTATCTCTCTTAGTACTAGTGTTTGCTTTAACCTGAAACTTATACTGTGCGTCACCATCAACAACCCAAAGAATACTATCCTGAGTAGTAAATATCTCAGCACCTTCTTTAGTTTCTGTAGATAATTTGCATACTGGTTTATAAGATCCAGTACCTAACTTAAATTGTTTACTCTCTAGTGATGCAAAGTAAGCATCATCAACGTTTACAAATTCCCACTTCGCTTCTTTCTGAGTAACCAACTTCAAAGATACTCCCCAGATCTCTTTGTCCTTAAACAACTGTCTCATCTTAGCATTAAACTGATCTATCTTTGATGCAAACAATCTCTTTCTAAAACTTGTACTTCCAGTAGCAGGTGAACTCATTAGAGATCTAAGAGTTCTGATATGTTGATTCTGATTTTTTATCAACCATATATCAGCAGGGTTCCAATTATCTTTTCCTTTAATTCCTGAAGGATTTTTGGAACCTATCCATTCATCGGTGATAAACTTCATGAAATCACCATCACGTTGAAACTCTTCAAATTGATTACTACCTGAGCATGAAGCAAGAGCTGCCAACAATGCTTTCTGTTGTTTAAAGAAGTTCTCTATCCATCCCATGTCACATGGAACTCCTGCTACTGATTGCCATTCACGATCTAACTCTTCCCTACATGGTTTATGATTTGCAATGTCTATTGCATTCTTAGGATTTTTAAGATTGCCTATAATAACATGTCTAAAAACAATAGCAGAACCAGTCTCTTGTAATTTTGTCATAGCAGCAGCAGAAACTTTTGCACTACCTTCTGTCTTACCGCTTGCTATAAATCTTATTATCTGATATCTTTCCTTTACATCTCTTCTAGTATTGTCACTTGGTTGCCACTCACTAGTCCATGGCCACATTGTATCAACATATAAATCACCCTCAGAAGGAGGTTTTGCTGCACCTTTATATGCTTCAAATTTAGTATTGGTATTTTGACTAGTGCCACCAGGCAAAAACTTTTTCCATCTAACATCCTTATTATAAAGAAGATTTATAGAATCCACAATATGTTGAGGACATTTTATCTTTATCATCTTTATTTTATTTTGTTTGCCAGCAAAATTAGGAGTCCTAAAATTTTCTTCCAAGAACCACTGGTTATAATTACCAGTCATCTGAGCAATTCTAGTCCACCTATCTCTAGAAAATTTCCCTCCCCTACCAGCAGGGAATCCATTTTTAATTTGTTGATTTGTATGGATGTTATTAAAAGCCATCAATCAAAGGTATATCCTTTGACTATTTAGATTCTAACTCCTCATCTAATACTTCTAGCATATCATTTACTGCTATAAGATTATCTATATCAAATAAGTACGAAGCAATATGCTTACTAATATATGGTTTCTCATTACGTGCTGCAAATGCAAGTGCATTCTTTAAACATGCTTGAGCCTCTCTAAGAGACTCTTCTACTTGACCTGTTAATGGCATCAACGATCCCCCTTTGCTCTTACTTCAGATTTCTCTACACTAAATTTTCCACCAGGATATCTCTTCTCTAGTTTCTTAACATTACCTCGCACAACGTCGTCGAAAGATACGTCCAAAGCCATACAAGCTTGTGCCACATACCACATAACATCACCCAACTCAATAATAAGATGCTCTCTGTTATCGTTGTTCCAAGGCTTTCCCTGAAATACCATTTTTTTAACGATCTCCAGAAACTCTCCAGACTCAGCAGCAAGCCCAACGCCAGCAGTGGTAAGACGTTCAATATTTGCACCTTGTCTGTCAAGTTCACCCAGACGGTCAGCAAGACTGACAAAATCCTTAGAACTATCGCTTGTGACAGCATCCACGAAATGAGAGTACTTATCAAAGTCAACATTATTAGTCATAGTTTATACGTTCCATTCAGCAAATTTAGATAATCGGTTTTGTGTCTCAGAGAACTGAGGCATCTCCTCTTCTTCTACATCAATAACAGATGTACTATCAGCAACATCATACAACCTCATCTTAGATCTGTCAATACCTACCATAAACTTTCTAGATGAGGTCGGGTCGTTGTACCTGTTTTTGAGTTGTTTAACCATAATCCTACCTTGTTGTTCAAGTTCCTCAGTACTGATAAGGGCAAACATAAGATCAGCAGTGGCAGGGAGACCAAAAGACTCAGAAGTATCGGTAAGGTCAGGATCACTATTGCCATAACCACTCCTAGTAGTTTGAGTAGCTGAAACAATAGGTAAGTTGTGTTCCACAGCAAGACCGCGAAGCTCCTCCGCAATCGCCTTAACATACGTATACGAGTTAACAATAGCACCTTTATACCTCACGCTTGCACATATATTTAAGTAATCTACAAAGATTATATCGGGTTTGAAACTTTTCTTTAAAGATAGATCAGATAAGAGTGCCTTAAAATGACCTGCATGTGCAGATGCTGTAGGGTACTCTTTTATAATCAACTTACCCTGAGTCTTACGAGTAATCTCTTGGACTTTGGAGTTGTATATAACTTCTGGAAGTTCTGGAATGTCCCTTATATTTACATTGAGAAGATTTGCATCAATTCGCTCTGCAATTTTCTCCTCTGCCATTTCGCATGTAATGTATAATACGTTCCGTCCTTGCAACAAGACGGAGCTAGCCATATGGCACATGAATAAACTTTTCCCGACACCTGTACCAGCAAGAGCGATATTAAGAGTCTTGTTAGGGATCCCACCTTTCGTAATATAGTTAAACTTTTCCAGATCAAACGGAATTTTTTCCTCGACCTTGTGGTAAAATTCATATCTATCTTTTGATTGTTCAATGTAATCATGTCCGATGTGTTCATCAAAAGAGACAGCCAAAGCATCCTGAAGGATGCTAGGAATAGCACCCTTGTCCAACTTGCTGTCTCCACCGTCAGCAATCTTTATTGATTGCATCAACGCCAAGTATATAGCACGATCCTGACACCACTTTTCTGTGGCATCTAAGACCCAATCAAAGTCAACCCATTCATCAGTTAAACTCTTTACAGTTGCAACAGCGTTGTTGAAGGATTCTTCTGTAAGATCTGTACGATTTTGTAGATTTATTAAAAGAACTTCTTGTGTTGGAACCTTGTCATACTTTCCAGAAAAATCTTGAATCTCTTCAAAGATTATTTTTTCATCATGTTCTTGAAAGTAATCAGCTTTAAGAAAGGGTACTACTTTACGGTAGTACTCCTCTGTGAATAATAAGTTTCTTAGTATTGTTAGTTCAATACGTTCAGTTGCCATAACTATATTCCGTTCGTGCTGCTTCTTCTAGTTTTGCCATCACTTCCTCTGTGAAGTATTTTGTAGGATCAGAGAGTATAGATTTAGGGTAAACATTAGCACCACCAATTTTGATACGGTTGCCCACCCTATTGAATACTCCGTACTTCTCACCAAGCTCCAAGAGTCCATAATAGCGGTCAAGTCCACGTTCGTCAAAGTATAATCTGGTAGCAACTTTAGAACCCTCCTGTGTAAATCTAGATTTTTTTGCTTCGCACTTAATGATGTTACCCACCAGTTCAGTACCATCCTTCTCTTTCGATTTGGATAGGTATATTATAGTCGATGCAGCATACTTTAGTCCACTACCACCGCCCATTTCTTTAGCTGGCACATAGCTTCCAATCACATCATATGTGTGATTAGTGACAAGCATGGGTATCCCTGCCTGTCCTAGTTTCAAGGTCAGTACTCTAAAAGCACCCTTGATCAACTGTGATTTGGTCATATCTCTGACCTGTTTATCATTAGAGATGTCTTCCATCTCCTTTGATGTACTCAACATACCAAGACTGTCAAGAACAAACATCAATGGTTGACGCTGCTCCTTTGGTTCTTTCATATATTTGTCAACGATCCTCGTTGCTTGAGTCCTGAACTCTTCTATCGTAGCAACAGGGAAAATTACCATACGACTGGAATCAATTCCCCTAGACTCAATGATGTCCTTGCTGAGAGCAGATTCAGACTCAAAATAAATAACCCCACCGTTGCTATGGTTATCAAGAAAGTTACGTACAACACTGAGTGCAAAGAAAGTCTTTCCTGTTGAGGATTCTCCTGCGAGTGCTGTGACTTTATTAGAAGGGATTCCCCCGAATAGAGAACCACTAACGACAGCGTTGAAAATATAGCTACCAGTATCAACAAAACTGGATGTATCTCCAGCAGCGACTCCATCGCTGACGAGGCTAGCAAATTCATTTCCACTATCTTTAATTACATTATCTAAGAACGTCGCCATTCATTTACCTCACTTTCGTACATTCTAACATAGTCATGGTCTTTCGACAAGAGCTTAGCATAAGCTTCTGCTGTTATCTTTTCTTCAAAAACCCTTATCTGTTCTGCTTCAAGTGCTTCAACTTGAGCATCTTGATAAGTGACAGTCCAAACTGTTTTACTCATTAAAAGAAACTCCCTAGTGTGATTTTTTTCTCGTGCGTCCAACCTACACAGTCTAGCACATTTATTAATGGATTCAAGAAACTCTTCTCAAATTGTGTTTTATAGTCAACATACTTCTCAAGACCAAACTCTTCAGGGAGATCCCCAAAGAAACTAATTACATCTTCATGTATTGGATTAGGTGTCTTAAGGTACATAAACTTAATCTTCTCACCCTCCTGTATCAGGGGATGTTTATTTTCTATCTTATGTTTTTTAACATAATGGTTGTATAGTAAAGCACCTCTTACATGGATCGGTGTCCTTTCTGTATAGATGTTAGTTCTGTGGCGATACTTTTCAAGGTTGTTAACGCCTCGTGGGAATGCGACTTCCTCATAAGGTCGTTCTCTGGTTTCTGTTCTGACATCATTGATAAAAGAGATAAGTTCATCATTTGTTTTGCCGATAATGATCTTGAAAGCTGCATATAATTTATCCCTAAAGTATTGAGGTGTTGATGACCTCGCTGTTTCCAACCCCATAATTTTCATCTTGGGTTCTTTATACCTGACTCCTTCTGAGTCCCATACATTTAATATGTATCTCTTCTTGGCAGTCCATATTCCACGATCAGCAATGTTCTCTCGCTTCATGATCATTTTTTGATCATACGCCGATACATACGTTGCAAGCTCCTGATACGAGGCATCAATGAACGGTTCCAACTTATCTTTGCAGATCTTGTCAAGTAGCTCCACGATCCGAATCTTATCACTAGACTTATTACCAAAAAATTTATCAACAACAGGTCCGAGATTAAGATATATTGAGTCAGTGTCAGATGCAATGACATAATCTACCTTATCTGTAGATAGCAATCTATTTAGATAACCATTCATCTTGTTCTCAATCCATCTAATTGAGACTTGACCTGATAACGTAATAGCCTCAGCATTTGCTAACCTATAATACCTGAAGTGCTCATTACCGATAGCACCATAAGCACTATTAAGAGATATCTTCTTTGCCATTTGGATGTTGTTACATCTAGCGATCTCTTTAATGAGTTCATTAGAAGGTTTCTTTTCGTAATCCTGCTTTGCTTTAAGCATCTTCTTCTTAAAGATGACCCTCTCTTCATACATCTTATCCATAAGTTCAGGAAGGAATCCTCGTACATCCTTCCGATATTGAGCTCCATTCGCACAAACTGCATAAGTCCCATCAATCTCTACCTCTTTCTTTAAGATCCCTTCAACATTGGCACTACTGTGTCTAGTCTCCCAGAGGGTCTCTGGTGAGATATTGTATTGCATAATAAGATGAGGATAGAGGCTATTGAGATCAAAATTAACAACCCAATCATAGCGTCCTGGTTTCGGTTCCTTGACATAAGCTCCTGCATACTGTGAGTCTTTCGTTGCTTCCTTCTTAGGAGGAATTGCTATCTTACGTTTAGTTAGTTCGTGGTATATGTAGTTATCCCACATACGAACCTGACTAAACACATCTTCATAATTAACCTTAGCATCATATGCCATAGTAAATGCTAGGTCAAGTAACTTCATCTTATCATCAAGTTTATCCACCAACCTAACGTCATGGATGTTGTACTCAATAAATTTCTGCCAGTCATTCTCATAGAACTCTTTGAATGTATCAAACTCAGAGTGATCTAACTTTCTCGCTCCAAGTTCAACCATACAAATGTGATCAAGTCTATAACTCTCTTGATTCTGATAAGTAAACTTCCTATACAAATCAAGATAATCTAATGTAGATATACCAAGTGTATCTACCGCCCATTGCTTACGACCTTTAATAAAGATCTCTCTCTTAGATACTAATCTCCATGGAGAAAGAAGTTTAACTGCCTTCTCTCCCAATATTCTTTCTACACGATTAGCAATGTACGGCATATCGAATAACTGTACATTCCATCCTGTAACTACGTCAGGATAATTGTCCTGCCAATAACCTAGAAAGGCATTAAGCATTCCTTCTTCTGATCTGAAGTGCATGTAATCAACTTCAGAATCTTTATTGTCAAAAGGTCTAGCACCCCAGACAGTAATGCGACCAGTAAAGGAATCCTTAATACTGATCGCTAATATCTCTTGGTCTGCTGATTCTATATCAGGAAATCCATTCTCTGCTGCTGTCTCAATGTCAATTGTAAAGACACGAATCTTTGAGGTATCAAACTTAATATGCTCCTCTGGATGTTCCGTTGCCATATACTGATACAGGAACCTTGTGTTTCCATGTATCTCAAAATTAGGAACTTCCTTATACTGTTTTACAAATTCTCTTGCTTCAGTTATAGAACCAAACTGATGTGGTTCTACTGGTTTATTATCTAATGTCCTCCACTCAGAATAATTCTTAGAAGGCAAATATAGCGTGGGGTTGAAAGGAACCCTCACGCTATATCTGTTACCATTATCATAACCACGCACTAGCAAACGATTGCCAGCTTGTTCAACGCTTGTGTAGAACTTCATTCACTCAACACTTCTGGTGTGTAACTGTAGTACTTGGAAAGGGTCTCCTTACCAGGTTCTACAAATGTTATTATATCAGAAGAACGGACAATTGTCTCCTTTTCATCCGCAAATGGTAGCCAGTCTTTTAACTGTCCACCATCCCATAACATTGGTTCTACTAGAATGCAATCAGGATCACCAAATTGTGCTCCTTCAATCTCCTCCACCTTCGCCAGTATCCACTGGTTCTTCAGTAGCATCATCTTCAGGACTTGATTCTCCTCCATTATTTACCTCAAAAAAGATTTGTTCTTCTGTTAGACCTACTTGTTTCAGTCTATTTACATAATTATCTAGTATACCATTATCGGGTAGGACAACACTAATGATATGTTCTCCACCGATTTTGTGTTCTTCCACAGGACTATATGGACACCACCTCTCATAACGAATAGGAATTGTTCCATCATCATTAACCTCACCTAACGATAAGGCATAAGGATAGAGAAGCCTGTAACCAATAACCCTTTGTTCTTCATCCTCAGTGCGTATTTCACCAAAGATAGTTAGAACCCTCTCAGAGGTGTCGAGAGTGACTACTCGTACATTATGATTAGTCCTTAGTTCAATTTGTTCCGTCATGTATCTCCTTTGTTAGTTTTAATGAACTTTCTAATTCAACTTCACGTTTTTCTTTGATCTTTTGTTCGTATGACGTTTGTAATCCTGGTTCAGGATTGCTAATAGTCATAACTGCATCATAAGGCATCTTAAATTGCCAGTCAGATGAATAAGGATTCCACTTGCTAAAGCGTACCTTATATTCTGCACCTAGTTGTTCAGTGAGATACTGTGGTTCTTGAGTATCTAAGTGTAGGACGTATGGATCTTCCATAAGAAGACATACACCCTTCTTATCATCCCCTTCTCCATCATATATTTCCTTGAGTTCCGTTATAACACGTTCCCCAGTTCTAAGGGTTATTACTTGACAGGCCATATCTTATTCACGCTGTGTACACTATAGCATTAAGAAACAGAAGAGTCAAGCTTCTTAAGTTCTTTTCCGAACCAAAGCTTTTTCTTCTGTGCTTCAGGTATATACTTCTCTAGTACAACAGTAAGCAAACCGTCTTGGAATGTTACTTCCTTAACTTCTACGTCTGCTCCCATCTGCCATTGCCTTTGGAATGATCTAGATGCTATACCTCTATGTTTATAATTCTGTTCTTTCTCTTTCTTTGGATATGCTGAAACGTTTAGAACATTCCTTTCTGTTGAGACTTCGATATCATCTCCTGAAAATCCAGCAAGAGCGATTTCCAAACTGGTTCTACCATCAGGTCCATTAATGACGTTGTAAGGTGGATAGTTACTTCCTGCTGTTGCGATAGACTCAAGTCTCTGAAATGTTTCATCAAAACCAATAGAAAATGGTGTGTAATGATCCCATACGAAATGGGATAGGTCTTTGTTACCCATGATTCTTAGCTCCTTTTATAAGCGAGTTTGTGTTGTGCGGATCCCGAAGGCATCCATAACTAATTATAACACATTGCTATGAAACTAGAATACGGTTTATTCTACTTCTTGTTTCTTTCTACCAATATTATATTTGGATTCAAGAGTCCAGTCACCCTTCTCTTTAAATGAAAGAACTTTAATTTGATTCAATGGAGCAAGATCTTTAATCTTGTCTTCACTTATTGGATTAATTTTAATCAATCCCCAATCAACAAGTAACTGTACTATACGATTCCTACGTTGTACATCATTAGATGATAGGTTAGTCTTCTTACCATCCAGTGCAAATAATTCTTTGAAGTGTACGATATAATACTTACCTTGCTTGTGTAGTATATGACAAGATTGATATATCTTCTTCTCTTTTCTGGATGCTACTCCAATTCTTGTTAATGTTTCTCGGACTTTTAAAAAGTCATCTGGTTCGGATAAGGAAACCTCAACCATATCAGTTTGTTTCCATTGTATATCATGATCTACGCTCATTGCCACCTTTCCGTAATGAATATGAAATCTTATCGAGTTGATCCTTAGTAAGAATTCTTAATGCTTGAAGAGCTTTATCATCATTATAACCATAATACTCTTTCACTACATCAAGGTATTCAGTAGAATCCTTTTTCGACCAAGGAGAGAATCTCTTTCTTGGTTTCACACTATTTAGTAAAAAGTCATACTGTAACTTCTTAGGTAGATGCCACGCTTTATTCATTTCATTTACTAACAGAATAGTATCAGTAAATGATGATAAACATTTATTAATAATATAAGGTTGATACTTTTTTACAGCAACAGAATCATCATCCAATATATTCTTTTTGGATTGGTTCAGACTGTATAGGTAATCTTTCAGTTGGTACATTATTCCAGTGACGGATCACTCCGCTAATAATAAAACAGTTAGTAACAAGATAAGAAATGAATATAATAGTCCGTACCACAACCACGTAATTGTCATATTTTTCTGTCTTGTCATCAGAAAAACTTCCTAATGCGTATTTCCATATCCTCCACACTTTATCCATTCAGTTGTTCAGGTTTATTAGAGAATCCCATAGTGGTACGACGATGCCACAATTCCTGAACACCTTCGTCTTCAAGTTCATCTAATTTATCCTGAATCTTTTTCAGTTCTTCTTCATTATACAGCCATGGTTGTTCTAGCATAGCACGTAATACTTTTTTTGGTTTCATAATGCGTTTAGTACTAAAGGTAAAAGTTGATGTTCACATTGTTGTACTGCCCTAGTGACAGACTTAACATCATCACCAGGAAGAATTGGTACTTCCTGCTGTTTTATTATAGCACCTGAGTCAAGGTGTTCGTTAACAAAATGTACAGTACATCCTGTAGTTTCTTCACCTGCTTTGATTGCTTGTTCAATAGCATGAAGTCCCTTATACTTAGGTAACAATGATGGATGTAAATTAATTATTCTACCAGGAAATGCATCACAGAATTTCTTGGTCATGACTCTCATCCATCCTGCCATAACAATTATATCAACATTGTATGCTTCAAATATTTTAATGATGTCATCCTCATGCTTACTAGCAATACGAACAGATGGAATATCCAATCTGTCTGCTCTCTTTGCAGCACCACAGTTCTTCTTATTATATACCATCAAAACAACATCGTGTTTAGGACACGAGTGAACTATGTTCTCGAAGTTAGTTCCTTCACCAGAACACATAACTCCTAGTCTCATTTTTTAAAGACTCCGAATTTAGCTAACAAGTAAATTGTTAATGTTGTCCAGAATACTATTTCTAATCCTATACTATTCATTTATGTGCTCAACTTGTATGGGTTTGGTTAATAAATCTGCAAGCCTATGATATGCTATAGCAGTAAAGACTTGAGGTACTATGAAAGCAATCATTGCTACAACCCAGAAAATGTAGTAATAATTTTCCTTGTTTTGTGTTCTCATTCTTGTATCTCGTCTAAACGATAAGTGTATTCAGGTACATCATAAGGACCATTAAGTTTTTTCTGAAGTTCTCTTTCATCAAGGACTTCATTAATCAACTCCTTGAGTTCTTCTCTAAGTTTAGGTTCAAGTAAAGGTAATGGTGTAGGGTTAAACGGTGGATAGATTGGTTCACCATTTTCATCACGTGGATATATGTTATCCTTACCACCCTCAATGGCAGGACCACTCATCCCTTGAGTGTCAATTTTGCTCATTAAAATCCTCCTCTAATTTCTTTTTCCAAGCTTCGATCAAGAGTTCCAACTCTTTGATCCTATCCTCTGCATTTTTAATTTTTTCTTCTAAAGATTTCATGAGAATAATGCGTTAACAGATACTACTCTAGCATTTGGGTTACGAGCAAGTGCAACTTGTCTTGCTTCATCGTAGTTACGTGCATGAACAACCTCCTTAAAGACTTGTCCTGCCACAAATAGTTTTACTTCACACTTCATAATTTAATAGGACTAGTTCCTTCCTCTTTGCTTGATCTCTATTATAGCACCCCACGCTCCTCATGGTATAAGTATGTGCAAATTCTTTAACTGTCCACTCCTTGAAACGATTCTTAACAAGTTGACTTGAATTGTAAGATATCAGCATTCTAGAAGTGTACTCATCACAATCAGTAGCAAACTTATCATGATCAAATCCTTTATGCATACCACCCTTCTTACCATATAGATTATCTTTAATATCATATGGTGGATCCATGTATACAAAATGACCCTTCTTATCCCAGTCATGAACTAACAATCTTTCATAAGAATGATTTGTTATTATCCAGTTTTCAATAAGTTTGGAGTACTCGTTAAGTCTTTCAATTCCTGCGACGGAAAAATTGGATTCCGACGCTTGTGGACTGAATGATGAAGATTCAGTAAGACCACTAAAGGAACACTTATTAACGATATAAAAAGAGCAGGCCCTATCAAAGTCAGTTTTTTCTTTGTCATTGATTTTAGTTTTTGATTCTATAAAAAGATCTCTAGCAGTATCCCTATCTGGAAATGTAGATTTTATATCCAACAACATATTCTGAAGTTCTTCTCCATTATGCTGTAGTTCTTTCCAAAAATTCCAGAGTGGTTCATAAAGATCATTAACCCAAACCTGTATATGAGGATACCGTTTAGTAACTTCTAATGCTACTGATCCACCACCTATAAATGGTTCGCGATATTCTTTATATTCATTAAGATTTGGAAGAAACTGTAATATCTTTACTACAGCTCTTGACTTACCACCAGGATACCTGAGTGGTGTCTTTAATGACTTTAGAGTTTTCATTAATAAAATCTAGGACGATTAACTTCTACTTCAATTGTATCAAATATTCTATTAAGAGATTCTGCGTAAGATCTATATCCAGATCCGACATATAACTGACCAACAAATACTGATACAGTTGCAAGACCCCAAAACAAATAATAAAATCTAGACTTAACTTGGTTTCTTAATTTTTCTTTTTTTAATTTTTTCATAATAGTCATAGTTATTCTTCAACTAAAGATATATCTTCAATGGCATCAGCAGTAACTTCATGTTCTCCTATACGATACCAATGATGATCTTGACATAAAATATCAGGATAATATCCAAGATATTCTACATCATCAGATTTGTTTTCTCTTAACCATGCCTGTAAACGGCAATGCATTAATTCTTCTTTGCTAATTTTCATTTGAATTCACAACTCATCATAATTTCTGTAAGACATGCTAATAGATTAATCTCATGATCAGCAACGATAGTAGCATCTTTCATGTATCTTGCTATTATAAGAACTGCCTCTGGAATAGAAGCAGGTTTTAAAACAGTATATGTACTGTCATATATCTTACGGAATATAGTAGTAGGATCAGTGTCCATATGTTGAACTACCCACCCCTTAACAGTCTTAAAATCTTTCTGCTTTAATGCCGAAAGCAAACTATCAAAATTAATATCAGCAACGTCAGCAAGAA
>CEUL01133383.1_pt1 | contig 43172 bp, 36 predicted proteins | sample 427021 | NCBI WGS metagenome assembly CEUL01 (sample SAMEA2622800, study PRJEB7988) | marine metagenome | isolation source: saline water (ENVO:00002010), including | reverse complement strand
AATATCCTGCCGCAATGTTGAGGGTGTTGACGCAGGGACTGGACGTGCCGGTTGTCGAGCTGGATCCGATGGCGGGTGAGACCACGACAGCTGGCGGCTTTATGGGCTTTTACCGCCAGCTTGGTGAGGCATTTGCGAGCTGTTTGGTCGCAAGTCCTTAGCGTTTACTGGTCGAGGTTTTTGGCGCCAGGCAGTGACGGCGCTTCGAAGTTGTCCAGTGCTACGCTCAGTGAGGCTGAGACCACATCCAGTGTGTTTGCCAGTACGCGTTCGGCATTAACGGTGTTGTTAACAGCCGTATTCTCCGGTGCATAACTTGCAGTGGCTTCACTGTAGGCTAATACCAGCGGCGCGCCCGACGCCGTGTCCTCGTCAGCGGCAAACGCTGCGGTGCTGGCAATCAAAAGTAGTACTGCGCTGCTTAGCTTTTTCATCTCTCTTTCTCCTCTGTGGGGCGCTGTTGCCCCGGAACAAGATGCTGTTGTCACCTTGTGTTACGTAAGGTAACACATTGCTGACGGCTCAATATGCTTAAATTTTGTTCATATTGGTGTAATGCGCTGTTCATAAGGGTATTTGGGTGTTACCTGGGGGGATTTTCGGTAACACTTTGTCTTGCTATGTGGGTCACTCGATTTCTGGCTTCGTGATACACTCGCGGCTTCTTCGGCTGGCAATTGAATATTTCGACAATGACTGCGACATCTCCCCTTGTTTTGGTAGACGGCTCTTCTTATCTATACCGGGCCTTCCACGCTCTGCCTCCGCTAACTAACTCCAAAGGACAGCCCACCGGTGCGGTGAAAGGTGTTATCAGCATGTTGCGCCGCCTGCAGAAGGATTACCCCGATAGCCCTATTGCCGTGGTATTTGACGCCAAGGGCAAAACCTTTCGCGACGACATGTACAGCGACTACAAGGCCAACCGCCCACCGATGCCGGACGACCTGCGGGCGCAAATTCAACCTATTCACGACATTGTCGACGCCATGGGTTTGCCGAGACTGGTGATCGATGGTGTGGAAGCCGACGATGTGATTGGCACCCTGGCGGCCCAGGCGGGCGCGGAGCGGCCGGTGGTGGTGTCGACCGGAGATAAGGATATGGCGCAGCTAGTGAATGCCCATGTCACGTTGGTGAATACCATGACCGATACCAAAATGGATGAGGCTGCCGTCGCCGAAAAATTTGGTATCCCACCCTCGCTGATTATCGACTACCTCGCGCTAATGGGGGACAAAGTCGACAATATTCCGGGCGTGGCTGGCGTTGGCGAAAAAACCGCCCTGGCCCTGCTGCAGGCCCTGGGTGGCATAAAAGATATCTATGCCCGGCTAGATGAGGTTGCGGACCTATCCATTCGCGGCGCCAAGAGCCTGGCGAAAAAGTTAGAGGCCTCGCGCGAGGCGGCAGAGTTGTCCTACGAGTTGGCCACGATTAAGTGCGATGTGGCGCTCGATGTTGCGGTGGCGGATCTTCAGCCGGGTAGCGTCGACAATGAGCAGTTATTGGCGCTGTTTCGCGACATGGAGTTTAAAGGTTGGGTTGACGAGCTGCAGCGCAATGAGGGGGCAGTTGCAGCCGAGGTGGGCGACGATCAGCCTGGTAACTCCTCGGAAAAGCAGTACAGCGTTATTCTCGACGAGGAGAGTTTTCAGCAGTGGCTGGATCGACTGAGCGCAGCAGCATTGTTCGCCTTCGATACCGAGACAACCAGTCTGAATTATATGCAGGCGCGGGTTGTTGGGGTGTCTTTTGCCATTGAGCCCGGCGAGGCGGCCTATGTGCCCTTTGGCCACGACTATATCGACGCGCCAACGCAGCTCAGTGAGGAGCGCGTGCTCGGCGCGTTAAAGCCCTTGTTGGAAGATGCCAAGGTCGCCAAGCTGGGGCAAAACCTTAAGTACGATGCGAATGTCTTGGCGAACCACGGCATTACCCTGCGGGGTATCGCCGAAGACACCATGCTTGAGTCGTATGTGCTGGATTCCACGGGCAGCCGTCACGATATGGATAGCCTGGCGTTGAAATACCTGGGCCAATCAACCATTCACTTTGAAGACATTGCGGGCAAAGGCGCTAAGCAGCTTAGTTTTAATCAAATCGCACTCGAGCAAGCCGGCCCCTACGCCGCTGAGGATGCCGACATCACCCTATGCTTACATCAGGCCCTGGCGCCCAAGCTCAGCGAGGCGCCATCCCTTGTTTCCGTGTATCGGGATATTGAATTGCCCTTGGTGGGAGTGCTGTCACGGATCGAGCGCAACGGCGCCCTGATCAGCCGAGACATGTTGGCGGTGCAGAGCATGGAGATTGCCGATAAGCTCAAGCAGCTGGAGCAGCAGGCCTACGACATTGCCGGTGGCGAGTTTAATTTGTCCTCGCCCAAGCAGCTGGGTGAAATTTTGTTTGAACGACTGGAAATCCCCGTCATCCGCAAAACGCCCAAGGGCGCGCCGTCTACGGCCGAAGAAGTGCTCGTTGAGTTGGCTCACGACTACCCCCTGCCCCAGGTTATTCTCGATTACCGCGGGTTGGCGAAACTGAAGTCGACGTATACCGACAAGTTGCCGCAGTTGATCGACCCCCAAACCGGGCGCGTGCATACCTCCTACCATCAGGCTGTTGCCGCTACCGGGCGCTTGTCGTCGTCTGACCCTAACCTGCAGAACATTCCCATTCGCAGTGCCGAAGGCCGCCGCATACGAAAGGCCTTCGTTGCGCCGCAGGGTTACAAAATACTGGCGGCGGACTATTCACAAATCGAGCTTCGCATAATGGCCCACCTCTCTGGTGACGAGGGCCTGATCAACGCCTTTAAAAATGGTGAGGACATTCACCGCGCCACGGCTGCTGAGGTATTCGGGGTGGAGTTAGACGCTGTGAGCGATGAGCAGCGCCGCAACGCCAAAGCCATTAACTTTGGGCTGATCTACGGAATGTCGGCCTTTGGCCTGGGGCGCCAGCTCCATATTGGGCGCAACGAGGCTCAGCAATATATCGACCTCTACTTCGAACGCTATCCGGGTGTCAAAGAGTATATGGACAATACCCGCGCGCTCGCGGCGGAAAAAGGTTATGTGGAAACCCTGTTCGGCCGCCGCCTGCACCTGCCGGAAATTAACGCGCGCAATGGCCAGCGGCGTCAGGCTGCCGAGCGCACGGCAATCAATGCCCCCATGCAAGGCACTGCTGCTGATATTATCAAGCGGGCAATGATCGCCGTGGATGACTACCTGAGCGAGCAGCAGCCCGACGCGAAAATGATTATGCAGGTTCACGACGAACTGATTCTTGAGGTTGCCGAGGATCAGCTCGATAGCGTTCAAGAGCGTGTTGTCGCGTTGATGGAGAGCGCTGCCGAGCTGGCGATACCGTTAGAGGTAGGAGTGGGCAGTGGCGATAACTGGGACGAGGCGCACTAGCGCGGGGTCTCAGTCGAGGTCGTCGAGCTCCTCGTCTTCTTCAAAGCGAGCGGTTAGCCACACGTCGAGCTGTTCGCGAAGGTCATCCAGACCGTCGCCACGCGGAGCTGAAAACAGCTGCGCGTTTACCAGCCCGCCGTAGGGCTGAAGGGCTTTTCGCACTTGTAGTAGGGTCGACATCGCCGGCCCGCGCTTGAGTTTGTCGGCCTTTGTCAGCAGGATGCGAACCGGCATCCCCGCCTGGTGGGCCCAATTCAGCATGGTGGTGTCGAAGTCGGTGAGCGGGTGGCGAATATCCATCATTAGCACCAGGCCGCGCAGTGATTGGCGGTGCTGCAGGTAATACTCCAGATTGCGTTCCCATTCTTGCTTCACCTTTAGCGGCACTTTGGCGAAACCGTAGCCGGGTAGGTCAACAAGTCGCATGCTGTCTTGTTCGTTCACAGAGAAAAAGTTGATAAGCTGGGTACGACCTGGTGTTTTACTGGTCTTGGCCATCTTGCTGTTTTCCGTCAAGCGATTAATGGCACTCGACTTGCCTGCGTTCGAACGGCCGGCAAATGCGACCTCCGCGCCGCTGTCTTCGGGGCATTGGGCAAGTTTGGGTGCACTTTTCATGTAGACGGCACGGCGGTAATTAACAGAATTGGCCTTGGGCATAAAATATCCGGGGGAGTATTGCGGTGCATAGCAAGTCTGGGGGAGCCAAAAAATGGCCCAGACTCGGGCTTGTTGTGTATAATGCCGCAGTTTTTACTGGGGGTCATCACCCAGCGTGTCGCAGCTTTCATCGCGGGCGCCGGTCAGAAGAGAGGGTAAACCATGAAAAAATGCTTATTCGCAGTACTTCTTGCCATTACCAGCGTAGCCGCTAGTGCCAACGCCGATGTCGAGGCGCGTTACAAGAAGTCGTGTTACGCCTGTCACGGTTTTGGTGCCAATGGCGCACCGAAAACTGGTGATGTTGCCGCCTGGACTCCGCGCTTGGAAAAGGGAATGGAAACGCTCGTAAAACACGCTCGTGAAGGCTTTAACACTATGCCGCCAATGGGTTTGTGCTTTGATTGCAGCGATGCCGACTTCCAAGCGCTGATTGAGTATATGGCGACGGCCAAGTAAGGCGCGCTAGAACTTCTGTTTTTAAAGAGTAAGTGATCATGAACAAACCTTTGCTAGTTTTTCTTGCTTCCCTGCTGCTGAGTAATGTTGCGGTGGCTGTGGAAGGTAACGCTGCTGCCGGCAAGTCAAAATCTGCCTCATGCGCCGCCTGTCACGGTCAAGACGGCAACAGCCCGGCACCCACCTTTCCGAAATTGGCTGGCCAGGGTGAGCGCTACCTGATCAAGCAAATTCATGACATCAAGTCGGGTGCGCGTCCTGTGCCAATGATGGCTGGCCAGACCGACAACCTGAGCGATCAGGACATTGCCGATATCGCCGCTTACTACGCGAGCCAGACTGGCTCTGTTGGCCAAGCGGATCCGGCGCTGGTTAAAAAAGGCGAAGCGATTTACCGTGGCGGCATTGCCGAGCGCGGTATTCCGGCGTGCTCTGCTTGTCACTCACCTACGGGTGCAGGGATGGCAGCAGCTGGCTTCCCCAAATTGAGCGGCCAATACGCTGACTACACCGCAGCGCAACTGAAGGCTTTCCGTGCAGCAATGGATGGACGCGAAGGTCGCGATAATGACGGCGAAGCGAAGACCATGCGCATGATCGCTTTCAAAATGAGCGATGCCGAGATTGAAGCGGTTTCAAACTTCATTCAAGGTCTGCATAACTAAGGCGTGCAGAGCTTGTGAAAGGCGGCAATAGCCGCCTTTTTTTTCGCCGTTGAATTGGTTGAGCTGTAGGAACCGCACAGCCGTCGGCGTGTCTGATACACTCTATCGGCATCGCGCACTCGACTCGCATAAGTAACTAGGATGGGAATGATGAAGAAACACATCTCAATGTATCTGTTTGGCCTGATGGCGCTGTTGGTATCGGCCTGTAGCAATGGTGATGCGACAGGTGGGCAGACCGCCCAGGTTGCTGCTAAAACGACCGCTGAAACGCGCACCGCGCCACCAGCCACAGCGGTTAACGGCGAAGGCTTTGTTCGTATTGCTCAGCCGGTGCGCACATCCGATGCGAATAAAATCGAAGTCGTGGAAGTTTTTTGGTACGGCTGTAGCCACTGTTTTGACTTCGAGCCTATGGTGAGCGCGTGGGCGAAACAGTTGCCCGAAGATGTGGCGTTTGTGCAGTCACCGGCAATGTGGAACGACTTAATGGTGCTGCATGCTCAGGCCTTTTACACCGCCAAAGCGCTGAACATTCTCGACCAGGTGCACGAGCCGCTGTTTGACGAGATCAACCTCAAGAAAAATCCGCTGCGAAATCGCGATGCCATTGAAAAACTGTTTCTTGAGCACAGCAATATTGATGCCGAGACCTTTCGTAAAACCTTTGACTCCTTTGGTGTGAAGAGCCAGGTACGGCAAGCCGATTCCCGCGCACGCAGCTACGGTATCGCGGGTACCCCGGAGTTGATCGTCAATGGCAAATACCGGGTTACTGGCCGCGCAGCAGGCAGCAAAGCCAATATGTTGAAGGTGGCTGAGCAGCTTATTGAGGAAGAGCGCGCCGCCCGCTAAGCGCTTCCGCCTGTTAGTTTGACCCCGCCAGCGCGGCCCAGTCGCGCTGGCTTAGCGACGCGGCTATGTGGCGACTAAAGTCGCCTATGCATCAGCGAAATGCCCCTTCATACTCTTTCTTTCCCGCGCTTTGTGGACCGTTTTATGTCGCCGCTTCGTATCGCTGTTTTCACCGCCCTGTCGATGTTGGCCTTTACCGGCAATGCGCTTATTTGTCGTGCGGCGTTGTTGGGCGGCACGATAGATGCGGCCAGTTTTACAGCGCTGCGCCTGCTGTCGGGAGCCGCTATGTTGTGGGCGATTATTGCGGTGCGCAACATTCCCCATCGCGACGTCTCTCCCCCGGTATCCGCGCGCGTTATTTCCGGTTTTGTATTGTTTGCGTATGCCGCGGCGTTTTCCTATGCCTACGCTCGAGTATCCGCTGGCGCGGGTGCCCTGATTCTATTTGCCGCGGTGCAAACGGTGATGATCGGCTACGGCTTCTACCGCGGGGAGCGCTTTAACGGCTTGCAATGGCTGGGTCTGCTCCTTGCCTACGGTGGCCTGTTGGCACTCATGCTGCCCAGTGCCACGGGCGCATTAGAGGGCGCCCCCTCGCTGCTGGCTTACCTCATTATGTTGATTTCGGGCGCGGCGTGGGGAGTCTACTCTTTGCTGGGGCGAAGGGTGGGCGATCCGCGCGTGATCTCTGCGCACAACTTCCTCTACTCCCTGCCTTTTGCCGCGCTTCTTAGCCTGGCGATGTGGGCCGTTGAGCCGCCCCGGTTAGGCGCAGAGGGTGTTGTATACGCCCTCCTATCCGGCGCGGGCGCTTCGGCGCTGGGCTATATCGTATGGTATTCCGCACTGCCGGCGCTCAGGGCGACAACGGCGGCAAGTGTGCAGCTGAGCGTGCCACTAATGACGGCACTTGGCGGTATTTTGCTACTTGCCGAGCCTTTCACCCTGCACTTTTTGCTGGTGTCGGCGGCAATTATTGGTGGCTTGGCGCTGGTGATATTCAGTAAATCACAGCGCGTCGAAAAAACCGGGCTGCGCCCTCAATAGCGGGTATCGCTACGCCGAACGTTGGCTGAGCATACGCGCCGGTGCCTGCTGAAAGTGGCGTTTGAATTCGCGGCTGAATTGCGAGGGGCTGCGGTAGCCGACCAGTATTGCGGCTTCATTTGCGCGCCGTCCCTCGTTGGCTATTAGTTCTTTCGCCTTGCTCAGGCGCAGTTTCTTTAAGTATTGCAGGGGTGTTTCTCGGGTCACCTGGCGAAAGGCGCGATGAAAACTCGAGGGGCTCATTCCCGCATAGTCAGACAGGGCATCGACATTCAGGTCTTCGGCATAATGCCGGTGCATATGCACCAATACCCGCGCTACGCGTGCGTAGTGGCCATCGTGCTGAGCAAGCTCGGTGAGTACATGCCCCTTCGGGCCAATCAGTATTCGGTAGATAAACTCTCGAACAATTGCCGGCCCCAGAACCTGTGCGTCCTGAGGGCTAAGCAGGGCCTCGAGCAAGCGTTTGAGTGTGTCGCTCATATTCGGGCTCAAACGGTCGGAGCTTAGGCCGCAGTCGCCACTATCGCCGCGCTTTTGGCCGAGGCTGGGTGTGGCGTCAATGAGCTCCTGGAGCAATGCGGGATTAATGCTGATGGATATGCCCAGCAAGGGTAAGTTGCCGTCGCTATGTGCTTCGCACTCGAGTGGCAGCGGTACACCTTGCACCAAGTAGCGGCCGGGGCCGTAGTCTACTTGCTGGCCGTTGAGATAAATGCGTTTGCGGCCCTGGGCCATCACGATAATGCCAGACTGATACACAAAGGGTTGGCGCGAGCTGCCGCGGCTTGCCCGGTAGATGTGAACACCGGGAATGATCGTGCTACGGCTGCCTTCCAATGTATCCAGCGATTGGCTGCTGATATAGCGCTGAAGCAGCTCACTAATCGTATTCATAGAATTATTGCTTGTGGGGTGTTTTTTGTATTTTGGCAGGAATAGGCAAATAAAATCCAGTAATTGCGGTTTTTATTCCCATTAATAGCTCGTATTGTACATCACATGGTGGCGCTGCTGTTGGCGCGACTCCCTGTGTTAGCAATGAGGTTTAGTATGAAATTTTCGTTTGTGAACCCAACTCAAATTCATTTTGGCCAGGGCCAGATTGCCCGTATCGCCGACGCTATTCCCGCTGATCGCAAGGTTTTGCTGCTCTATGGCGGTGGCTCGATAAAGACCAACGGTGTGTATGAGCAGGTGGTTAGCGCCTTAGCCGAGCATCAGTGGCAGGAGTTCGCCGGGGTCGAACCCAACCCGACGGTTGAGACCCTGGACAAAGCGGTAGCTCAAGTAAAAGACAGTGGTCTGGATTATATTCTGGCGGTCGGTGGAGGCTCGGTTATTGACGGCGCCAAATATGTTGCCGCCGCCGCGCTGTATGACGGCGAGGGTTGGGATATCTTGCTGGGCAAACACCGGGTAAAACAAGCGCTGCCGATTGGCGCCGTGCTGACCCTGCCCGCGACGGGCTCAGAGTCTAATGGTGGCTCGGTGATTACGAAAAAGGCGACCCGCGATAAGTTGAATTTTATGTCGCCAGCGGTTCAACCCGGTTTTGCCGTGCTCGACCCCGACGTGATGAAGACGCTCCCCGAGCGCCAGCTTGCCAATGGCCTGGTCGATGCCTGGGTGCATACGTGTGAGCAATATTTGACCTTACCCACCGAGGCAATGGTTCAGGAAGGCTATGCGGAAGCACTGCTCAGAACGCTTAAAAGCCTGGGCGAGCGTTACGCTGAGCGCGATGATGACAGCTGGCGGGCCAACTTGATGCTGGCTGCCAACCAGGCGTTGAACGGTTTTATTGGCAGCGGTGTGCCGCAGGACTGGGCTACCCATATGATCGGCCACGAACTTACCGCCCTCTATGGGGTGGATCACGGTCGTTCACTGGCCATTGTGCAACCCTCATTGTTGCGCCATCAAATTGCCGTCAAGCGCGACAAACTGGAGCAAATGGCGCGCAATGTCTTTGGCTTGGCAGATTCTGAAGATCTCGCTGAACGCTGCATCGACGCGATTGAGCACTTTTATCACAGTCTGGGGGTTGCCACGCAGCTCACTGAGCACGGCGCTGACAAAGCGGCTGCGATCGATGCAATTGTTGCGCAGCTGGAAGCGCACGGCATGGTCAAGCTGGGTGAAAATCGCGCGATAACGCCAAAGGAAAGCCGCGAGATTCTGGAGCAGGCGGTTGCATAGGGGCCGATGGCCGCTACTGTCGGGCCGGCGGTGGATTGCCCGACTGGGGCACCCGAATGCCGGCATCGACTGAGGGATCGTCTGCGCCCGGCTTGCTTGCCGCGCGTATCGCCGCTTCTTCATCGGCCGCCTCTTGTGCGGCGCGTTGCTCAGCGAGTTCTTTCGCTAGGGCAGCGCACTGCGCGTTGGCAAAGGTGCTCTGGCAGAACGCAAGGCGCTGTTCTGGTGGCGGGTTGTGAAGCCCTTGTTTAGCCAGGCGCTCTATCTCGGCCTCGACGGCTTGGCAGCGCGCCGACAGGCCGGTGTCGTTGGCGATTTGAATGTTGAGCCCCGGCCGCGCATTGAGCTCTAACATCATAGGGCCCAGATCCTTGTCCAGCACCATATCAACTCCGATATAACCCAGGCCGGTCAGCTCATAGCAGCGCGTTGCCAAGGAAATAAATCCCTCCCAAAACGGCAGTTCAACACCGCGAACGGAGTTGGTGGTGTCGGGGTGGGTTTGAATCTTTTTGTTCAGCCATGTGCCGTCGAGGGTGATGCCGGTGGCCAGGTCAACGCCGACGCCAATGGCGCCTTGGTGGAGGTTGGCCTTGCCGCCAGACTGGCGGGTGGGCAGGCGCAGCATTGCCAGAACGGGATAGCCTTTGAGCACGATGATGCGAATATCGGGCACGCCCTCGTAGCTGATGGCACTGAAGATGGGGTCGGGGATCACGCGGTACTCGATTAGCGCGCGATCGCGATGACCCCCGAGGGAGTAGATTCCCGAGAGTATGCCCGACAGATGGAATTCAATATCCTCAAGGCTGAGTAAGCGGCCCCCGGCGCTGCGGTAATAGCCCTCGAATTGATCGGCGATCACCATAATGCCATCGCCGCCAGCACCCTGAGACGGCTTTATGACGAAGTCACGGTGGCTGCCGATAATGTCGCGAATCTGACTAATTTGTTTCTCGGAATCAATGATGCCGTACATGGGCGGCACATGAATTCCGTTGTCTATCGCCTTTTGCTTGGTGAGAATTTTGTCGTCGACCAAGGGGTAAAGGTGGCGAGCGTTATAGCGCAACACATAGTCTGAGTTGCGCTCGTTGATACCCATAATCCCCTTCTCGCGAAGGGTCTTCCAGGTTTTGAATAGCGAGGTCATTGGCCGTCCTTAAGCATTGCTTTAAAGCGGAATAACTCGCTGATGCGATAGCCTCGGTAGTGGCCCATGGCCAGCATAATCGCCATTAGCATCAATAACACGCCGGGGAAGGTAAACACGAAATAAATCCACGGTGCGTAGCTCATCATCAAGTGGGCCAGCGTAGCGGCAATTAAGGTGCCGATGCCCACTTTTAGACTGTGCAGCCCGCCCCGCTCTTCCCAGACGATCGACAGTCGCTCAATCGACATGGTCAGAATCACCATTGGGAACAGCGCAATCGACAGGCCACGGTCGAGCCCCAGTTGGTGGCCGAGCACACTGATCAGCGCCATCACAATGACGACGAAGGTCAGCACAACCGAAAGCCGCGAAAGTAATTGCAGGTGCAAGTGCTCCAAGTAGGAACGCAGCCCCAGGCCGAGGGCAGAAATGGTGGTGAAGAGGATGATTCCCCACACCACCTGCGTTTCCCTGAAGGCCAAGCCTATTAACACGGGGGTGAAGGTGCCCAGTGTTTCAATGCCGACAATGTTGCGCAGGAACAGGATCAACATTACTCCAATGGGAATCATCAGAATAATTTCAAAGGTCTGCTGAGACTGCAGTGGCAGGCTGTACATCGACAGCGCCCAGCTGTTTTCCTGGCGGCTTTCATTAATGCTCTGCGCCAGCATAATGGAGTTCATGGTTTGCCGGGTTGAATTGATTTCCACCTTAACCTGTCGGCCGCCATCTACTTTCACCAGTGGGTCGCGCCCCGTCCACCACACAATGCGGTCATCGGGCAGGCCAAAGACGCCGGTTTCGGTATTGAAGTACAGCCAGCGCTGGCCATTGTAGCTGCGCATCCACAGCTCGGGCTGTTGGGTGCCGCTGCTCAACAGGCGCAGGGTATGCACCTGCTCAACGGGAATGTGGGCCGAAGACAGCAACAGCTCAAGTACGCGGGACTTGCTCAGCTGAGAATAGTCGTTGCGCAGCAACAGCCGCGCATTGTCGTTGCTGCTGTCATTAATCAGCTTAATGGCTTCGCGAATAAAGGTTTCAATATCGGCGGAATGTTCGCGAATGGGTTTTAGCAGGGCCTCAACAGCCACTTTTTCAACACCTTTGAGATTGGGGCTCTCGCGAAACTGGGGGCCGGGTTCTTCATTCGACAGGCGCGTATTGCTGCGCTGGGTCAGCATCAGCCGGTAGAACAGTTGCTGCTGACCTTCGGCGCGGCGTGCCGACCACACCGCACGCCGGTTCTGTTCTAGTTCATCGATGTTCACCCCGTAGTTGCGAGCGATGAAGCTTTCATCAAGGGTGATGAATTTACTCCAGCTTGGTGGCAGATACATCTGCACCTTCACTGGCGTTTTTTCCCGCGCGTTAAAGCTGATTTTGGTGTCGATAACCCAGACCGGCTCGGTGGTCTCCGCGCTGACCGGAATGTTCAACGCAAAAATCTGCCAGGCCGTGGCCGCCGCACCGAGTAACAGCAGGGCTGCGGCAAGCACTTTAACGTGCAGTTTGACGCCTTTCATTCGGCGCTCTCCTTATCGAGTTTTTTTGCCTTTTTTGCGCAGGCGTTTTTGTCTTGAAGGTATTTTTCGCTGGGGTCGACAATCGCGTTGAAGGCTATCAATGGGTCAGAGCCGACCAGCATGGCCTTTGAAAATTGTCGGCGATCGGCCAGGTTCACTTCAACTTTACGAGAGGTGCCGCCGATACACAGGGTCAATTCAAGCACTGGGCGGCGGTGGTAGTATTTGTCGTCTTCATCCATGTCGCCAGCCCGACGAATAATACGGATGTGTTTCTCCAATGGCTGCGAAACGGATTTGAGCTCGCCACTTGGCAGTACCAAGTCGAAGTGCACCATGTCGGGCTCGTCGCCGCGCCCCTTCTTCACTTTTGGGTTAATGGCGTTGATGGAGGCGCTCTCTGCACCAGTGTCAATTTTGGCTTTGTAGCGGACTCCCAGTTCTTCGATATAGACATACTCACTGATGCCGAAGACGGTCTTCGCCTCGCTCACGGTTTGCGCATTGGACATGGCGGCTGCCGACAGGCTCATGGCGGCGCTAACGATCAATAGACTGTGTCGAAGTAGTTTCACATCTTCTCCCGGTAATCGATGGTGGCGTCGTCGTTGGTTCTCTAGCATAGAACACCGCGCTGTGACGGCGCCAGCGTTAAAGTCTCAACAGGGCTTGCCGGGCTTTAGTCTCTAATTTCCTGAAAAAGTGCTAAACAGGTTTCGCGACTTTCTTTGTGGTCGACAATCGCCTGGGGGTAGCCGGCGACATTTTTGGGTTGGTGCAGCGCCTTGCCGGAGAGCTCGCGCAGTTCGGGAATAAACTGCTTGATGAACTCGCCATCGGCGTCGAAGCGCTGACTCTGCGTGGTGGGGTTAAAAATGCGGAAGTAAGGCACGGCATCGGTGCCGGTGGAGGCCGCCCACTGCCAGCCGCCATTGTTTGATGCGAAATCGGCGTCGATAAGCTGCTCGAGAAAGTGCCGCTCACCCCAGCGCCAGTCAATGTGGAGGTGTTTGCACAGGAACGACGCGGTGACCATGCGCAAGCGGTTGTGCATCCAGCCGGTCTGGGCGAGCTGACGCATGCCGGCATCGACGATCGGGTAGCCGGTCTCCCCGGCTTGCCAGGCGGCAAAGTGTTCGCGCTTGTTGCGCCAGCGTAGTCTTTCGGTATCGGCTTGAAAGGCGCGGCCCTTAACCACTTGGGGAAAGTGGAAGGCCACCTGCCGGTAAAACTCGCGCCACAGTAATTCATTAAACCAGTTTCCGGCACTGGACTTGGCGTCCCACATGGCCTCGCCGCACTCCAATTGCAGGCGCGCCAAACATTGCCTGGGGCTGATAACGCCCAGCGCTAAGGCCGCCGATAAGCGCGAGGTGCCGTCGACAGCGGGAAAATTGCGCTGGTCGCTGTATTTGACGGCGCGCTGGGCACAGAATTCGCGAAGTTGATCAAGCACCGCCTTTTCTGTCACCGGCCAGGGGTCGGAGTCGCGCTCTTCGCCAAAGGCCTCAATGCGGGCGGTCGCCGTAGCGGCCGCTTGCGCTTGAGGGCGTGGCAATACGCGTGGGAAGTGCTCGCGCAAGTGCTGGCGGGCACGGCGCGAATACGGCGTAAACACTTTATAGGCGCTGCCGTCGTCTTTGGTACCAAGGCTGGGATGAATCAGGCAATCATCAAGCAGCGTCAAAGGAATTGAAAGCGCCTGCTTGCAGGCGGCATCGCGCTGCATTTCATCAACCAGGAGCTCTTCATGCGCGAATACTTGTGCAATGCCGTATTGCTGGCAGTAGTCCGCCAGCATCTTTGGAACATGGCGAAAATGCGCCGCATCGATAATGTCGAAGGGTATTCCCAATTCGGCGAGCTGTTCCGCCAAGGCCTGCAATGCGCGGCGCAAATAGTGGCGACGTATCGGTGCAATGCCATGCTCGTCGAGCTGCGCCGGGCACAGGAAGTAGACGGCCCGGCAGGGGCCGGCTGCCACCGCGGCGCTGAGAGCGGCGTGGTCGAGGCTGCGAAGGTCGTTGCGAAACCAGACCAGTGCTGTCACAGGCCCACCCGCAATTTAAGGTCGCGCGGATACGGATCGAAATAGTATTGATCCAATAAGTAGTCGACTTGGTACTTTTTCAAAAACATGGCCAGCATCTCCAGTGGCACCAGCAGTGGCAGCAGGCCGTTGGAGTAGTCCTCAATCACCTTGCTTAATTGTGCGCGGTCCTCTTTTTCCAAGTGGTCTTTGAAAAAGCCCTGAATATGCATCAGCGTGTTGCGATGGTTTTTGGGGTTGGCGGGTTTCTTCAGAGCGTCCATAAAGCGGCGGATGTACTCGTCGGCACTTTTCTCTAGGTTGTCACTAAGGGTGTCGGCTACCAGTGGCCCCAACTGCCGATAGATCGACTGGTTGTGTGCGAGCAATAAAAACTTATGTCGGCGATGGAATTCCTGCAGTGCGGCCACCGTCAGCCCCTCTGCTTGTATGGCCTGCCAGCGCGAGTAAGCGATAACGCGCAGTACGAAATTCTCTCGCAGGGGCAGGTCGTTCAAGCGGCCATTTTCTTCTACGGGAAGTAGCGGCAAGGCTTCCATCAGCTTGCGAGCATAAATGCCCACGCCAACCTTGCCTAAGCCCTGACCGGTTTCAGAGACAACGGGAACGCGCTCCATGCCGCAGCTGGGCGACTTGGCGCAAAAAATATAGCCACTGATATGTCCGAGCTTGGCGGCAGTGTCGCTGGCGAAAACCTGCATTTTCTCGGTGACATCCAGATCCGGGCCTTCCTTGCTGCCCTGTAAGCGCGGATTCTCCGGGTCGCCGACCAGGCGGATGGTTGGGCGCGGTACGCCCATACCGATGGCCTGCTCGGGACAGACTTTTACAAAGTCGAAGTGTCGGCTGAGCTCATCGGTAGCGAAAGGGAGGCGCTTGTGGCCGCCATCATAACGAACCTGGTCGCCGAGCAGGCAGGCACTGATACCAATTTGAATCGGGTGGGGGAGTTCCATAGCAGCGTCCTCTGCGCACGTTCTTATGAGTCAAAATACGTGTTTGCATTGGCGCTAGATCAGCGCCACGAGGTTCTAGCTTAGTCGTTTTCGGCCGCGTTAGGTGAGGTTTGATGCGGCGTGGCCATAAATGTAATCAGTGCACGATAGTCTTCGCGGCTGCAGCTACCGCACATCCCTTTTGCTGGCATGGCCTTAAAGCCACCTGCGGTGTGCTGCAGAAGGGTATCCATGCCCTTTTCGAGTCGCGGCCGCCAGTCTTCGGCATTGCCGCTGCGAGGGGCTCCTTTAGTGCCGCGACTATGGCAGCTATAGCAACTCTGAATATAGAGCGTCTTTAAGTCAGGGGATGATGGCATCACCGCCTTGTTGCCGGGCTTGCCGCAAGCGGCCAGCAGCACGGCTGAAAGAACAACGGCCGTGCGACTATTTTTCATTGAAGCCAAAGCTCGGTTGCTCATGTTCACTCTGGCGGTCGATGGCGCCCACATCCAGCAGCGGTGCAGCATCAATATGTTGCGCGTCCATCATCTGTGCAACGCGCTGTAGCGAGCTGATGATCTGCATTTGTTCCCAGTCCTGCAGGTCGCGGAACTGCCGCTTGAAGTATTCCTGGAGCGGTGTTGGCGCGTTGCGAATAATCTCCGCGCCCTGCTCGGTGAGGCAGGCAAACACCTTGCGCTTATCCTGGCTGGAGCGCTCCCGTACCACCAGCTGGCGCTTTTCCAGCCGGTCTATGATGCTGGTAACGGTCGCCTGGCTCAGGCTCACCTGCTTGGCGATATCGGAAATGATGGCGTCGCCCTGGTCGCGCAGAGTTTGCAGAATCAGCATCTGTGGCGCTGTCAGGCCGGAGGTCTTCATCAGGTGCTTGGAGTGCAAATCAACGGCGCGGGTAACGCGCCGCAAAGCAATCAAAACCTCTTCGATATTGTCGTCATCTTTCATGTTGGATGTCCTCGCAATCGGCCCATTTTAGTGCGCTTGCGGCAAAAATGCATCGCTATAATGCATCGCTCTCTAAGCCTTTGTTTGAAAAATGTTCAGCGCCGAGGTTATAATGCTTCGTGTACTAAGTAATTATTTGGGAGGTTGAGTTCATAAACAGGCCGAAAACGGCAAATATTGTCTAATTTTTGCCCATTATTGCGCCCTGTTTACAATGAACACAAATAAATTGTGTTGAAATCAAATGAAGCGACGTCAGCGGACGCTTTTGAGCTAAATTTTCGCCAACCAACGGCGGAAGATGGCTATCCACTCAATCAATTGGTGGCGAACAGCCCCCCCCTCGATCCGAATTCGGTCTACTGCAATTTACTGCAGTGCACCCACTTTGCAGAAACCTCGGTTGCCGTCGAAGAAAACGGCCAACTGGTTGGCTTTATTTCTGCTTACATTCCACCGGCAAAGCCCGACACGGTATTCGTGTGGCAGGTTGTGGTTGATAAGAGCCAACGTGGCCGGGGATTGGCGAAGAAAATGATGCAGGAAATTGTGCAGCGGCCAGCCTGCGCCAATGTGCGATTTTTAGAAACGACGATCACGCCAGACAACGAGGCGTCATGGGCACTGTTCCGCAGTTTCGCTCGGGATATGAACACCGAACTGAACCACGATATCTGGTTCGAGCGCGAGGCCCACTTCCACGGAAAACACGACAGCGAGGCGTTGCTTCGCATCGGACCCTTCCCTCGACCCCCTTTAGAACAATAGCGGTCGACAACATTAAAGGATGCTAAGAGGACATTATTATGACTATTTTTGATCAGCTTGAATCAGAAGTGCAGTGTTATGCACGTTCATTCCCGGTAACGTTTAATAAGGCGCAGGGTGAATACCTGTACGACGTTGACGGCAACAAATACCTGGATTTTCTCGCTGGGGCGGGCACGCTGAACTATGGCCACAACCACCCAGTGCTTAAAGAAGCGCTGGTTGAGTACATCATGCGCGACGGCATTACCCATGGTCTGGATATGCACACCGACGCCAAGGCCGACTTCCTCGACGCGTTTAACGAGAACATCCTCAAGCCGCGCGATATGGAGTATACCTTCCAGTTTACTGGCCCCACTGGCACCAACGCCGTTGAAGCGGCGATGAAGCTGGCGCGCAAAGTGACTGGTCGCAATACCATTGTATCGTTCACCAACGGCTTTCACGGTGTGACTTTGGGCAGTGTTGCGGCAACGGGTAACAGCCATCACCGCGGCGGTGCGGGTGTGGCGCTGGGCGACATCTCGCGTATGCCGTTCTGCGGTTACCACGGTCGCGATGCCGACACCATCAAGATGATGGACAAGCTGCTTAGCGATCCGTCGTCGGGTATCGATCTGCCGGCGGCGATGCTGGTGGAGTGTGTGCAAGGTGAAGGCGGTTTGAATGTCGCCAATAGCGATTGGTTGCGCGGCTTGGAAAAACTGTGCCGCAAGCACGATATCCTGTTGATTGTGGATGATATCCAGGCCGGCTGTGGCCGCACGGGTACCTTCTTCAGCTTTGAGCCCAGCGGTATTAAGCCCGACATTGTGACCATGTCGAAGTCACTGAGTGGCTACGGCCTGCCCTGCGCAATTGTATTGCTGCGCCCGGACCTGGACGTGTGGGCACCGGGTGAGCACAACGGTACTTTCCGTGGTAATAACCACGCGTTTGTTACCGCAGCGGCTGCCATCCGCCATTTCTGGAAAGATGAAAGCTTCTCTAACGAGATCATCGAAAAGTCGGCGATTGTGCGCGACCGCTTTAAGAAAATTTCTGACCGCTACGGCGTTACGCGCGCGGCGGTTAAAGGTCGCGGCATGATGCAGGGCATTGCCCTTGCCGATGGCGATACTGCCGATGCCGTTGCCCGCGCCTGTTTTGAGCGAGGCCTGGTAATTGAAACCTGTGGTAACCGTGGGCATATCGTAAAATGTTTCTGCCCGCTGACCATCGACAAAGACGAGCTGATTCGCGGCATGGATATCGTCGCCGATGCCGTTTCGGAAGTGTTGTTGAAAGACGTTAAGAAAGCGTCTTAATCCCGCCTTGTGTTCGGGCCCGCCCGGGCTCGATTTGGGTCCGCCGTAATGGCGGACCGTTGTATCGACTAAAGAAATTGGAAACCGAGTAATGATCGTAAGAACATTAGAAGAGTGTGAAAATTCAGAACGCAAAGTTGACGGTGGCAATTGGCAAAGTGTGCGCATGCTGCTGAAAGACGACAATATGGGTTTTTCTTTCCATATCACTACCATTCTTGCAGGTACCGAAACGCCGATTCACTACCAGAATCACCTTGAGTCCGTGTACTGCATGTCGGGCAATGGCGAGATTGAAACGGTTGAAGACGGCAAAATCTACAAAATTGAACCCGGTACGCTGTATATCCTCGACAAGCACGACAAGCACCTGCTTCGCGGCGGCAGCGAAGACATGAAAATGGCCTGTGTATTTAATCCGCCACTGAGTGGCAAGGAAGTTCACGATGAAAATGGCGTTTACCCCATTGACTGATTGTTAAAAAGCGCGCGGAAAACGTCCTTTTTAATGATCGAATGGAGAATACGATGTCACACAGTGTAGAAAAAATTGGCGGCACGTCGATGAGCGATTACGCCGCGGTGCGCGACAATATCATCCTGGCGGGAGCCGAGGGCGACCACCTGTACGGCAGAATTTTTGTTGTGTCTGCCTACGGTGGTGTAACCGACATGCTGCTGGAGAACAAGCGCAACGGTAACCCCGGTGTCTACGGTTTATTTGCCGACGACGAAGGCAGCGAAGCATTGTGGCGGGAAGCGCTGCGCAATGTGGCCAAAGCCCTGCACCAAATTAATGAGGAGCTGTTCGACGACGCCGAGCAGCTCAATGAGGCCAATGCGTTTATTGATGGCCGCTTATTCGAGGCCGAGCGCTGCATGGACAACTTGCACCGTCTGTGCCAGCACGGCCACTTTGGTTTGGAAGACCACCTGCTAACGGTCCGTGAAATGCTGGCCAGCATTGGCGAAGTTCACAGTGCCTGGAATACCGCCAAGCTGCTGCAGCGCGACGGTATTAACGCGCGCTTTGTTGACCTTTCCGGTTGGAGAATGGAGTCGGCAATCCCCTTGGATGCACACATTCTGCGCGAGCTGGATAAAATTGATGTGCAAAAAGAGCTGCCCATCGTCACCGGTTACGCCTACTGCAGCGAAGGCTTGATGGCGACTTTTGATCGCGGCTACAGCGAGATGACCTTTAGCCGTTTGGCGGTGATGAGCAAGGCCGACGAAGCGATTATTCACAAGGAGTATCACCTCAGTAGTGCTGATCCGCGTTTAGTGGGTGCCGAGAAGGTGGTGCCGATCGGCCGCACTAACTACGATGTTGCCGATCAGCTGGCCAACCTCGGCATGGAGGCGATTCACCCGCGTGCAGCCAAGGGCCTGCGCCAGGACAATATTCCGTTGCGGGTGAAAAACACCTTTGAACCCGAGCACAGCGGCACCTTAATCGATGGTGAATACACCAGTGAGCGACCCTGTGTAGAAATTATTGCGGGCCGCAAGCAAGTGTACGCGCTGGAAGTTTTCGACCAAGACATGGTCGGCTCGCTGTGGGATTACGAGCAGAAAATACTCAGTGCGATCTCTCGCTTTAAAGCGACGGTGATCACCAAAGATATTAACGCCAACACCATCACCCACTACTTGGGCACCAACCTGAAAACGGTTAAGCGCATTGTTAAAGCGGTCAGTGATGAGTTTACGACGGCAGAGGTCAGTACGCGCAAGGTGGCTATTGTGTCCGCCATCGGCAGCGATATGAAAGTGCCTGGCATGCTGGCAAAAACGGTCTCGGCATTGGCGTCGGCAGATATCAGTGTGCTGGCTATGCACCAGTCTATGCGTCAAGTGGACATGCAGTTCGTGATCAATGAAGATGACTACGAGGCAGCGGTCGCCAACCTGCACCGTTGTTTAGTAGAAGTCCATGATCACGGAGAGGCAATATGCGTGGCTTGACCCTGTGCTGGATAGTGGCAGCGCTACTTCCCTTAATGGCGTTTGCCGACTCAGAGCAAGAGGTCAGCGACACACAAGTTGATCAGCATATTGATCAACTGCAAGAGCCGCTCTACTCGCCCTTCATCGAGCGTTATATCCTCGATGAAGTGCGTTCACTGCGGGTGGATATGGAGCGCAAGCACCGCGAACTCACTCAGGAAGTGGTGGATCGCGAGCTTGGCGCTGCAGATAAAGCGGTGTCTTACGCCACCAATACGGTTACCTACTTCTTCTATCTGATCGCCGGTGTCAGTTCGGCGCTGGTGTTGATCGGCTGGAATTCCCTGCGTGATATTCGCGACAAGGTTCACAGCGTTGCTAATGAGCAGGTTGCGGACATCGTTGAAGAATACGAAAAGCGCCTGCGCGTGATAGAGCGACAGCTCAAACAAGAAACTGAGCACATCGAGTCCAACCGCGAGGAAATCAACCGTACGCAGGAGATCCATTCGCTATGGTTGCGCGCCAGTCAGGAGGCCAGTCCGGCGGGTAAAATTGGCATCTACGATCAAATACTTGCCATTCGCCCCAGCGATATTGAAGCCATTACCTATAAGGCCGATGCTGCGCTGGATCAGGGTGAACCCCAGTGGGCGGTTAACCTGTGTAATCAGGCGCTGAGTCTCGACGAAACCAACGGTCACGCGTTTTACCAGTTGGCCTGTGCACATTCGGCAATGGGCAATCTCGACGATGCCGCTCGCTACTTTGCCAAAGCGGTTGCTCAGGCTGAGGCCTATCGCGAAGAACTGGAGCGGGACCCCGCACTGGAATCACTGCGTGAGCACCCGCTGGTACACGAGCTGCTAGAGCCAACGGTTAACGATAATATTTAACGCTGCTCGGCACTGGGCAGTAACAATAGGAAGCCTATGCTTACTGCCTGGAGTTTTATTGCTTTTTTAAGCCTATTCGTCCTTATTGGCCTCTCTTCCCTTTTTTTTAGTAGTCACCAGAGCAAGGATTACTACCTTGCCAGCAATAGCGTTAAGCCCTGGCTCGTCGGCCTTTCTGCCGTGGCCACGAATAACAGTGGCTATATGTTTATCGGTGTTATCGGCTATACCTACACCGTCGGCTTATCCGCTTTTTGGGTTATGTTGGGCTGGATTAGTGGCGACTTTATCGCGTCCCACTTTGTGCACCGCCGCCTGCGGACGATGACGGAAAAACGCGGCGAGGTCAGTTATATCGGCGTGTTGTCGTCGTGGTCCGGTGGCACAAAACCCGCCTACCAACGGCTGGCTGCAAGCATTTGTTTGTTGCTGTTAGTCGCTTACGCCGCCGCGCAATTGCTTGCCGGTAGTAAGGCCTTGCACGTCTTGTTTGATTGGCCAATTTGGGCGGGGGCGGTCAGTGGTGCCGTACTGGTGTTGATGTACTGCCTGGCGGGTGGCATCCGCGCATCAATCTGGACCGATGCCGCGCAGTCGATGGTGATGATCTCAGCGATGGGGCTGCTGTTGTGGGTGGCGGTCGACGGCCTCGGTGGAGCGCAGGCGACTCTCTCTCGGTTGCGCGACGTGCCGGATTATATGAATTGGTTTCCCCAGGATCTCGCCTTTCCCGGCGTAATGGGGGCGGTGTTATTCGCATTGGGTTGGTTGTTTGCCGGCCTGTCCGTGGTTGGTCAGCCCCATGTGATGGTGCGGTTTATGACCCTGCGAGAAGGTGGGGATATGAACCGCGCACGCCAGTGGTATTACCTGTGGTTTACCGCTTTTTACTTAATGGCCACGTCGGTTGGCTTGCTGTCGCGGCTCTACCTGCCCGAGGCCGGCAGCTTCGACGCTGAACTCGCTCTGCCAACCATGGCGCAACAGCTTTTACCACCGGTGCTGGTCGGCTTAATTCTCGCCGGGGTGTTTGCCGCGACGCTCTCCACCGCCGATTCATTAATTTTGAGTTCATCGGCGGCACTGACCCACGATTTGTTGCCACACAATATTGAAAAACCCTGGCTGCTTAAGCTGTCGACGTTTGGTATTACCGCCACGGCTCTGGCCTGGGCGCTACTCAGTGCGCAAAGCGTTTTCGCCATGGTGGTTATGGCGTGGTCCGGATTAGCCAGTGCGTTTGTGCCGCTGTTGCTGGTGCTTATTTTTGGCGGCCGCCCAGGCCAGGGCGTGAGTATTGCGATGAGTGTGGTTGGGATCAGCACGGCGCTACTGTGGCGTTATTTCGACCTTCACAACATGGTCTATGAAGGCCTGCCCGGTATTCTCGCCGGGGTGGCGGTGTATGGGGTCAGTCGTATTCACCGGCGCGGGCAGCCAGTGGCGTAAGCGATCTCCTGAATGGAAGGTAGCGCGTCGCCCTAGCGAAACGCTGAAAATAAACCAACCACACTAATGGCCAACAACACGCTACCAACTACCCGGAAAAATATCGGCGTTTCGGCCTGTAGCAAGCGGTCGTGCACCCGCAGGCCGATAACATGGCCAACGGCAGCACAGGGGAGCAACCAGAGGTGGTGAATGAGCTGCAGGTCGACACCGGCCCAGACGAAGGCAGCCATTTTAATCGTCACCAGAATAAACCATAGCGCAAACAGTGTGTCGCGCAGGCGCTCCTTGGCGACGTGTTGGGCGACTACCGCTATGATCAGCGGCGCGCCGATGAGTGAGGTACCGCTGATATAGCCCCCGGCCATTAGAAACACCGCATCGACCAGGCGGTTGTTGCTGCGAAATGGCTTATTAAAAATATAACTCAGTGAATACAGCATCACGATACTAAAAATAATACCGCTGAGTACGCCGCTGGGCAGGGTAATCAAACCGAACACGCCGAGTAATTTGGGGCCGATCATCACTGTCAGCGCCTTCCATAAATACTGCCAGTCCACCGTGCTCTGGGCGCTGCTGCCCCCGAGGCGCTGACGATTATTCAGGGCGATGGTTAACGATGAAAACACCAGTAAGTGAACGGAGATCAGCGGCAGGTAAACGAGCGGTGCGTTGTGTACCAGCAACAGAAAGGGCAGCGAGAGCACGGCGCCACCGAAGCCAAGGCCGGAGCGAACAAAGCCACTCCAGACAAAAATCAGCCCAATCAGGATATATTGCAGGGGTGCGAGTTCGGTCATTACAGCTCTTTAAATTACGGCGCAGCGCAAGGGTGTGACGGCGCATGATACCGGCTGCAAAGCCTACTCGGCCAGCGCAGGGTTAGCGCAGTGCGGCAACAAGCGAGCTAAATGGCGCCGGTCGAGCAATGTGGTAACCCTGGACTTCGTCGCAGTGATACTCCGCGAGAACAGCCAGTTGTTCGGCGCTCTCCACGCCTTCGGCAACAACCTTAATACCCAGTGCATGAGCCATTTCAATAATGACCTTAATCACGGCTCGGTGTTTATCCTGAGTCAGGTCAGAGACAAAACTGCGATCGATTTTCAGCGTGTGTATGGGCAGTGTTGCCAAGTACTGCAGCGACGAGTAGCCCGTGCCAAAGTCGTCAAGGGCGACATTGACACCGAGGTTGGCGAGGGTTGCCAGCGTATCGTTAACCACCGAAGGCTCCAGCATCATCACGCTCTCGGTAATTTCTAACTCCAGGCGTCGATTGCTCGGCAGTTCGGCGACGGCATCGCGAAGGCTTGCCAGTAAGCGCGGGCTGGTAAATTGCGCCATCGATACGTTCACGGCAATGCAAAACGGCGCATCCCCGGGGATCTCGGCCAGGTGCCTGGCGGCTTGTTGGATCACCCAGTCGCCAAGGTCATTGATCACCTCGCTCTGTTCTGCAATCGCGATAAACTCGTCGGGCGGTATGGCCCCAAGCTCGGGATGCTGCCAGCGCAACAGCGCCTCAGCGCCGTTGATTGCGCCGTCGCGCAGCTGCTTCTTAGGCTGAAAGTGAAGCGTTAGTTGTTCGTATAGCGCGGTGCTTTGCAGTGCCGAGCGCAGACTGACATCGCGCTGCAGCCGGTCCCACAATTCGGGGTGATACTGGTTGATCTGGCTGTGTGGGTTTCGCACGGCAGCCGCCAGTTGTGCATGACGCAGGGCTTCTTCGGGCGTACCCGCTAATTCCGCCAGGCCGATGCCGATATCGAGGGCGATAAGGTGCTCTCCCCAGCTCATTTGTGCGCCGATCTGGCGAAGCAGGTGTCGGCTGCGTTTTTGCCAGAGTGTCGAGTCGGCAACGGCCAGCGGTAGAAAGAATTCGTTTTCGCCAACACGGCCAGTGAGCTTTTGCTGTTCGCTGACATAGCGCAGGCTGTTGGCGCAGTGTTGTAGCACCGCATCGCCAGCGCGATTGCCAAAAGCATCGCAGATCGCGCGATAGTTGTGCAGCCGGCAAATAAGCGCGCCGCGCGTTTCTCCCGCTGTGCTTGCCAGAGCGGTAATGCAGGCTTCGCGGTTTAGCAGGCCGGTAAGTGGGTCGCGCTTAACGGCATCCAGGTGCTGTTGAGCCTCAGTGTGGCCGCGACACAACAGGCTGAGGGTGCCCATTAGCAGCAGCCCCGCCACAAACCATAGTTGCCATGCAAAGTCCTGCTGCTCGGCCAGAAGCGCCAAAAACGGCAGGCCAAGCATCACTACATCCAGGCAAAACAGCGGGTAAAAACGCGCCAGCATGGGCATCGACATGGACAGAATCACAAACAAAAGCAGCATCACTAAAATTTGCTGCCACAGCGTTAAATGGTCGGCAAACGTCAAAAACAGGCAGCCCCAGGTCAGGTGTCCCAGGGCGCTAAGTGCCCCGTAAGGCACCAGCCAGTTTTTTACCGTGTTCGTGCAGCCATAGTGGCGGAATAATAGTGGAACAAGGGTGAGTCCGCCCTGTATACATAGCAGGGTACTCAACCAGCTGGTAATGAAATAGCGAGGAAGCTCCTGGCTCAGCAGTATCATCAGTGCGGTGGCGCCTGTTGCCGCCAGAATATGGATATAGCGCACATCCCGTAACAGGCGTGCGGCGGCTGCGTCGGAGTAGTAGTGGTTGAAAAAGCCGCGAAGGGCCATGGGTATGCTCCGTAGTGCTGCTGCGGGTCTGCGCTAATTGCCTTTACTGTATTGTAGGAACAAGGTGCTGAACTGTCATAATGATTTTACCGGGCTGTGAACTCTTGCCCATTGTCGCGACTGGTTTAGACTAGGGCGTTTGAGCCAAAGACAGTGAGAGATTATGCGTGTAGCTGAAGCCGTAAAAGCCCGACGTTCCATTCGGGGCTTTAAGCCCGACCCGGTGCCTGAAGAACTGTTGCGTGAAATTTTGGATATTGCCCGCCACGCCCCCTCAAACTGCAATACCCAGCCCTGGCATATCACGGTGGTGAGTGGCGAGGCGCGCAACAAGCTGGAAGATGCCATTGTCACAGAAATTCTTAGTGGCAAGGCACCCTCGCCCGCCTTTAAACCCGGCGACGCCGATCTAGACGGCGTGTATAAAGAGAGGCAATTCGACTGCGCGATGACCTACTACGGCACCATGGGCATTGAGCGCCACGAAAAAGACAAGCGTCAGGCCCTAATGTTGAAGAACTGGCAGTTTTTCGGCGCGCCGCATGTCGCATTCATTTCTATGCCCACCGGTATGGGTTCGGTCAATGCCATCGATATTGGCATATACCTGCAGACGCTAATGTTACTACTCGTCGATTACGGCCTGGCCAGCATCCCCCAGGGCGCGCTCGCCTTTTTTCCCGATCCGGTCAAAGAGATCGCCAACCTGCCTGAGGGGCACGGCATTATCTGCGGGCTGTCTTTCGGCTACGAGCAGCCCGGTGAGCAGATCAATAAGGTGATTATGGATCGCGCGCCGCTGGAGGATGTCGCCACGCTGATTTCCTAGCGCTCGGGGTCGTCAATGCCTTTTGGGTTGGGCCCGAAGGCATTGTCGCCGGGCTGGCTGTCGAGCACGGTAAACACCAGCATAATCAGGGGGCCCAGCAACGGAATGAAGATCACAAGCAGCCACCACGCGCTGCGGCCGATATCGTGCAGGCGGCGCGCAGCGTAGCCGATCGATGGCAACAACACCGCCAAGCCGTACAAGCCGCTAAACAGCCCGGCGCCAATTTCGGCATTGCCCAGGCCCAAAGCGCTGTCGATTATGCTTAGCGCCATGCTGATCAATATATTGAACAGCACAAAAAACCAATATTCGCGCCGCCGTGAGCGACCGCTAAAGTCGGCGTAATGTCGCCATGCGTTTATATAACAGTCGAAGGGGCTGCGAAGGTTGGCGCTTTGTGGTTCCATTGTTGTCTCCCTGACAAGGCTGTTAGCGATTCGCGATCAGTCCAATTGTGCAACGATCTGTGTTCGCTTTCCTAGCCTTGTATGCGGCTCGTCAGCCCTAGAAAGTTTCCGCGACCAGCCGCTGAGTTACCTCTGCAGCGGACGTAACGAGACAGTCTTGCAGAGCGGTTCCGGCCCATAGCGGCGAAAAGTCGTCCCTGTTTTGCGCTTCTGCTGCCGCGCGTAGCGGCGCAAGCAGGCCGCTGCAAAGTGGGAAGGCGGGCAGGTCGTCGCGAAGTGCCCCCAGGGTTTGCATGAGCTGGTTGCTCAGTCCGCGTGCCGGTCGTCCGGAGAATACATTTGTCAGCTGGGTTGCCTCAGCTGTGGAGGCATCGGCTGTCGATGTTATGGCGTGACGGTGGACCGCAGAGATTTTTGCCTCCGGGCACAACAAATAGGCGGTGCCAGCCTGTACGGCATTGGCGCCCGAGGCAATGGCGAGGCGAACCGCAGAGGCGGTGCTAAGGCCGCCAGCCGCAATAAGTGGCAGCGAAATTTTATCTCGGCAAGCTTCCAATAGCTTCAGTGTGGGCATCTGCCCCGCCAGGTCGCCGCGCAGGAAGTGACCGCGGTGCCCTCCTGCCTCCAGTCCCTGCAAGATAATGGCGTCTACCCCTTCACTCTGCAGATGCACTGCCTCATCGACGGTGCAGGCGGTTGAAATAACGGCGCTGCCCCAGCTTTTTATTTGGCGCAGCAAAGCGGCTTTCGGCAATCCGAAGTGGAAACTCACTACCGGTGGCTGATACGCGGCCAGCAACTCTGCCTGCGCTGCACTGTAGGGTTGGCGGCTGGCAGGTGTCATTGGGTCGGGTGGGGCGATTTCCCACGCTTCGTAAAAAGGTTGCAATAGCTGCTGCCAGTGCTGGAGCTTCTCGGCATTGCGAGTGAGCTCGGCTGCTGCTGCATCGTGGCAAAAGAAGTTGAGGTTATAGCTCTCCAGGCCCCGCAATGCCTGGAGTTCCTGCTCCAGCTTATCGAGGCTCAGCATGGCACAGGGCAGCGAACCCAGCCCGCCGGCACGGCCGACGGCCAGCGCGAGTTCACTGTCTTGCGAACCCGCCATCGGTGCTTGAATCACTGGGTGGCGAAAATGCGCATTACCTAGCTGGAACATAAACTCTCCTGTTGGTTGGCGCTCGGGTATTACGCCTGACGGGTACCTGTGCAGCATGGGGTGTTCGAGCTTGATTGAAAACCGGTTTCGCCCACGTTTTTTAGGACTTGCTTGTCAATGAGTAGGCCATCGGCTATAAATATTTAGTGCGCTGCTAAATATTGCCCCTGTGTGATTTTAGTGCGCAAGCGGTTGTCGACGGAAGGGAAGCCAGAGAACAGCCACGTTACACGCCCTCATATAAATCAAGGACGAGTCCTATGACGCAGCCGCGTTTTCAGCCTCAACACAGAGTATCGCTAATTTGGCGTCGCGATGCTGTGGCTGTCTGTACCGACCGTCCACATGTTGTACTGGAGAATAGCAATGAATAAGAATTGGATTCTGGCTTCCGCCATCACTGCCACGCTAGCCGCCTGTGGCGGCGGTGGTAGCAGCAGTGGAGGTGGTAGCAGCTCGCCGGGCACTGTCAGCGGTGGTGCGTCTAAAGGTATTGTTATCGGTGGTGTGGTTAACGCCTACGCCATTGCCGACGATGGCTCGGTAGACAAAAGCAGCAGCGTTGCTGAACCGGCCACGACGGCGGACGATGGCAGCTATTCTCTGACCCTTAATCGCAATTACCAGGGCGGCGCTCTGCTGATAGAAATTACGGCAGAAGATGGCACCACCATGCGCTGTGACTTGGCGGTTTGCCAGCGTGACAGCCAAGGCACGCCAACGGTTAGCTTCGGCGATGATTACCCATTGGCGGCCGACTTTAGCATGCAGGCCATGCTGCCTTCTGCCTCGGGTACTGTGTCAGCCAGCATCACTCCTCTCACTAGCGCCGCGGCCGCACTGGGTTTGCAGAAAGTCGCCGCTGGTGCACGTGCAGGAGACGCAGCCATTGCAGCCAATGCCCAGGTGGCCAATAAACTTGGTCTGGCAAGCAGCGACTTGCTGAGTCAGCCAATTGTCGACATTACCAATGCCGAGTCACTGAATGCGGCGGGCAAAGAGGCGCTGGAATACAACGTGAAAGCCGCAGCGGCCATTGCCGCCGCGCTGGCAGACGGTCGTATTGAAGACGCCCTCACGGCATTTGCCAATCAGTATAAGTCGACGGGGATGGCCGACAAAGAGGACGGCGACCCCTCTGTTTCTGTGGAAGAGCTGCTCGAAGCTGCTCAGGAATTGATGGATAAAGTGGCCGCGGTCGACGGCGCAGACAATGAAGATATTGATGCACTAGCCACTGAGATTGATGTTGAAGAGGGCGATGCGGAAACCAACGGTTCGACGACACCCAGTCAGGGTGATGTGCCTGATGATGTCGGCTCGCAGGGCTTGCAGGCGAGCAAGGCCTTCGTTAAGCAGCTGCGCAATGTTGGCACGGCCGCCTTCCTAGAACCAGAGGGTGAAGACGGCGAGGCCTTGACTGGTTTTGCCAAGCAAGTGGGTATGGCCAGCGATGTGTTGTCCACTGACGCCTCTGCGGTTGTGGAAGCGGCGGCGATGGGATTGAACGCCATTTCCTATGCCTTTGAGGCGGTGCAGGATGCCAAGGCGGATGAAGAACCGCTGCCCGAAAGTTTCGAGCAAGAGGGTGTCACCGTCGCCATTGCACAAGTGGAAGGCGGCATTCGCTACAGCGTCGATCAAACCATTAACGGTGCGGCGGTTGTATTGACGGCGCTGGATGACTCGGAGATCGATGAGCAAAGCACCGAGACCACCGAGTTCACCCCTGCTGAGCAAGAGCAGGCTGGTGAGGTGAAAACCGCGCGTGCGGTGGCCATTGAAGGCCCGCAGAATGGCACCACGGAAACCACCGAATCTGGCACGTCGGAAATTACGGCGGATATGCAGCTTAGCGGCTCAGCCAGCACGGATACCGTGACCTTTACCATCGCCGAAGGCTCGCTTTTTGAAGGCAGCCTGGTCGGGGAGTGGAGCGGCAGCGAAACCGACACTGAGTCAGCAAACGGCTACCAGTATGACGGCCAATATACCGACGAATTCACCGTTACCAATTTGCGCGCCATTATCAATGGCAGCTTGGAAACAGCGCTGGAAGGTGAGCAGACGGTGACGTTCAGCGGCGGCCTGGAGCTTGGCGTTGAGCGTTTCGACTCTGAGTACTCTGAGGAGTGGGGAGACCAGTCCAATTGGCAAGAGGCAAGCGGTAGCGGCTACGACAATAGCCAAAGCACGGTAATGGTTGATGGCTTTGAACTCACTCTGTCGGGTTCCATTGCCAACAACGACGGTGATGCCTTCAACGCCAGCCTGGCTCTGCAAGCTGACGGTATCCACGAGGTTTGCACAGACGAGTATAGCTACTCCTATTCGATGGATGAGCCCTACCAGTGGGATGCCAGCTACGATTGCAGCTTGCAGGAAAGCGCTGAGCAATACGCCAGTGCCGCCATTGCAGTCAGCTTTGATATCGCGCTGGACGGCGTAGCCGACTTTGTGAAGCTCACGGCGACGGGAACCCGCACCGGCCTTGAAGAAGCTGATCTGGATGTTGAGCTTGCCTACAGTGGCAATACGCTGACAATTGCTCACACCGCAGACCTCTCCGAGGATGCACCTGAGGGTGGCAGCGTTACCGTTAGCAACCACAACGATGTGGTTATGACCCTGACGGAAGATGCCGACGGCGAACTGAGCGGTACCATCGAGCAGGACGGCGTAAAATATGCCGACATAGATGAAGACGCCGGCGCGCCGGTCATCACCTATACTGATGGCGAGTTTGAATCGTTCTAAGTAAGCGCGTTAAATAAACGTAAACAGGGAGGCCTAGCCTCCCTTTTCTATTTCTTACACAGAGCGTTTACCGTGAAAGCGCAAACCCATACACGTACATACTCAGTAATCGTATTGCTGGCAGGGCTACTTAGCATGCCGCTCAGCCATGCCGATAATGCTTTTTATTTCCAGGCAGAATCCGATGCCTATAGCGAAATCGCGCCGATAAAGCAGCTATTAGATGACCTAAACGGTCCGCGCTTCAGTCGAGGCGATCTTGCCTTCACTCACAATAAATTTGAAGTCGGCGAACGCGACGGCAACTGGGAAGTGAGCGCCTTTTATCGCTACGACTACTTCCTAGAATTCAGCAATGATACCGCAGAAGTCGCCTATGCTGATAAAAACGACAAAGAACTGGATAAGCAGCGCAACTATCACCTGTATATAGAGCCCAACCACTTGCGCGCTAAGGGCTTAGGGCTTGGCTATTATTTTTCGCTACCGGGTAAGGCCAAACTGAAACTACGCGCCAATTACCTCCGTGCGGAAGAGCTGACCGATGGCACGCTGAGTGGTCAGCTGCGCACGCTCGAAGACACAGTCGAGGCCGATCTTGTCCTCGACTACAACTATTCCCGAGATGCCTTGCTAAAGCGCGAAGAGGAAAATGTCCGAGGCAATGGCCTCAGCCTCGACCTTGACCTGAGCTGGCCATTTGCCGAGCGATGGACGCTGGATGTGCGTGCCCGCGACCTGGTGTCAGAGATCCGTTGGCGAGATGTTACCTACACGCGAGCCACAGCCATAAGCGATACCGTAAGCTACGACGATCAGGGCTTTATCGACGTAAAGCCGACGGTGTCGGGGATTGAGTCCTATCGCGACCACAGTCAGACCCTGCCCCGCCGGATTGCTGCCATGCTTAGCCATCAATGGCGCGGCAGTGTGCAACTCACTGCTGGACTGCGCAGTGTCGACAAATACCTGTTCCCACAGCTTCATGCGTCTTGGGTGAGTAGCGGGACGCAGTGGCAGCTGGGGGTGGATATAGAACAGCAGGCGCTGATGCTGGGTGTAAATTATCAGGGCTTGAAATTAGACCTAAAAAGCGACGCCATCAAACCGAGTGATGCGAAAGCTTTCGGTTTAAGTTTGAGTTACACCTGGCGGCTGTAGGCGGCAGATCAACCGTTTTGTTTTGCCTGCTGCCCTGCCCGCGATTCGCGGCGTTTACTCGCCTTAATTCTTACATTCTTAAGCCGTCGTCAGCCAAACAAAAAGCCCCGCGAAAGCGGGGCTTGTTAGTTTTACGCTGGCAGGTTGGTGTAACCCAGTTCGTGGAAGGTTTGTAGCAGCTCGCGGTGCCCGAATGCTCCTGTGGCGCTTTGGAAACCGGCGGCTTTGAGTTGGCCGTTGAGCAGGCGTTGTGCGGCCTCGGCGCAGATTTCACCAGTAAAGGTATACGGAGCGTTCAGCGACAGCGGGAACACCGTCGTCACTTGGCGGCCCTGACCAATACAGGTGATCACGGTGCGGTGCAGGTCGCGATCGTCTTTGGGTGGCTCGGCGGGGGTCATTTCATCGCCGTAGCGGTTGGTGAGCTCTTCCTTCTCTTCCTGACTCATACCCTTGGATTCTTCGTTGAAGCGATGGATAACCGCAACGACGTTTTCAATGATTTCATCACCGAAAGCGGTCAGTACGCGACAGTTGCGCACGCGGTCGTCGTGCTCGTACCAAGCGGGCTCACAGCCACCGCTCCAGGGCAGGGCCAGCACCGGCTGCGACAGGTGGGGAACGCAAACAGTGAAGTGACGGTCGCCCTGCCACTCAACCATTTCGCCCTCTTTAATCATGTACTGCGGGTTGTTTACCATGCGCAGGAAGGATTTGGTTGAGGCCTGCGAAGGCAGCGCGTTATTGATCTGGTAGGTAATGTCGAGAGTGTCGACGCCTTCGGTTTCCAGTACAACTTCAGCGGCCAGGGCACCCGCTGCCCACATGTAGGAGTTGGCGGGGTTGAGCAACAGGTTTTTGTCGGCGAAAGCCTTGCCGTATTTGTCGCGAACGGCGATCACGAAGTCTTGCTCACCAGTGGTGTCCAGGTAGTGGCAGTTGTTTTCCAGGCAGGCTTCAACCACCGGCCATGCCAGCTGCATGAAGGGGCCGGCAACGTTGATAACCACTTCCACTTTTGCGAACAGTGGCGCCAATTCGGCTTTGTCGTTGCTGGCGCGAACGATGGTGGCGGGGGCTTTGTGGCCCAGTCGCTCTTCCACGATGGCGAGGGCGTCTTCGAGTTTTTGCTGGTTGCGACCAACAAAGTAGAAGGGTAGGTTGCGCTGCGCCAGGCACTCGGCCACGAGTTTGCCGGTGTAACCGCTTGCGCCATAGATGAGAATTTTGGGTGCTTCTGACATGGTCTTGCTCCTGTAATTTTTGTTTTTCAGTGAGTACTTGGCCACGCCGCCTGAGCGGCGATTTGCGTCGCTAATTACGTTAATTAAGTGATGCTCTCGTCTGAATGCGAAATGAGGACAGCTATTTGCGAAATGAGGACAGCGATGCTAGCGTGAGCAAAAAACCGGTGACCCATGAAGCCCAAATACCACTCTGCCAAAACCATTCTTGCGCCGTTGATGAAGCTGCGCAGCGAGGGCATTTCTGTCGCGCAGTCGCTCACAGCCACGGGTTTGTCGCTGTCGATCCTGGAGCGCCCGGAACAGCACGTTAATCTCAGTCAGGAGCTGACCTTCCTGCGCAACCTACGCCGGGTGAGCGGTGACCCCGGTATTGGTTTGTATGTGGGCAGTTGCTATCCACTGAGCGTATTCGGCTTGTATGGCTACGCATTGATGAGTGCCTCGACAATGCGCGAGGCGCTGAAGTTGGCCTACCACTTTGTGGAGCTGAGTTTTGCCTTTTACGAGCACCACATGCGCGTTGAAGACGGCTTTGTGGTGATGGCAATGGCCGCCGATGATTACCACGTCGAAGATCTACCCATGCTCAGCGAGCGGGAAATGACCGCCACTTTCATGATTTTGCGCGGCTTGCTGGGCGATGACTTCCACCCTGCTGAGGTGAGTTTTCGCCACGCCCGGCAGGTGGAGTTGAGCCGTTACCGGGAAGTATTTGGCGTGGCTCCCACGTTTGGCGCAACAGAGAACGCCATGCGCTTCTCCCTCGATGTATTGGAAACACCGTTGTTGCAGTGCGACAGCGATACTGCGGCGCTGTGCATCGACCGCTGCGAGCGCATTAAGGCGCGCCTGTCAGAAGAGCACAATATTGTTGATGAAGTGAGGGAAATGCTGTTGCTCAGGCCGGGTTACTTTCCCGGTATTGAGGCGGTGGCGGAAAAGTTAAATATCTCGGGGCGCACACTGCGGCGCCGCTTGCGGGCCAGTGGTAGCGGCTATCAAAAAATTGTTGATGACCTGCGCTATGAGCTAGCGCGGGAGTATTTACAGGGCACGGCAATGTCGATTGAGCAGGTGGCATCGCTGCTGGGCTATAGCGATGCCGCTCACTTTTGCCATGCCTTTCGGCGCTGGTCGGGCTGTCCGCCCTCTCAGTTTCGCGGCGCGCCCGCCGCCTGACGGCGCTCGCCGGGGTTAACACCGGTCCAGCGCTTGTAAGCGTGACAAAAGCTGGATGAGTCAGCATAGCCGAGGCGCACGGCAATTTCTTCCAGCGTAAATGAGGTGGTTTGCAGGTACTCCACCGCCAGATTTTTGCGCACGTCCTCCAGAATGGTTTTGTAGCTGCTGTCTTCCTGGCTGAGCTTGCGCTGCACCGTGCGAGCGGTCATGCCTAAGCGATCGGCGATGGTTTCCAGTGTAAAAATTTCCCGCGGTGATGACAGGATTTGATTGCGCACCACGTCCGAGAAGGTGTAATTCTTGGCCAGTTGTTCGCATATCTTTTCGCACTGGCTGTCGTAAATGCGGGCAGTTTCTGGTTCGGCCTGCAGCAATTCTTGGTACAGCAGCGCGCTGTCGAAGACATAGCAGTTTTCGGCAGCTTCGAAATATACCGGGCAGTTGAAATAGCGTCGGTACTCTTCTGCGTAGCTGGGTTCCGGCTGGCGTAAATGCACCTCGTGCACGGGAATGGGCTGGCCGAGGGCTTCCTTAAAAATAATATGCGAGGCGACCAGTCCGCGATCAATCATGTATTGGTGGCTGTCACCGAGGTCGCGCAGAGGCTCCAAACTGATATAGGCGCGGTCATCGCGAATGGTGGTTATCCATTGCATATAGGTCCACGTCATCAGAATATTTTTATACAGCACCTGCATACCCTGAAGCAGGTTCTCGCTGGTCATCACCGCCAGCCCCAATAAGCCATACGCCGACAGGTGATAGCGGCTGCCCACCACCAGCCCCAGCTCGGGCTTATCCAGCGCGCGAATCACTTCGGAGGTAAAACTCAATTCCTGCTGTGGGGTAAGTTGGTAGGTCGGGCTGTCCAAGGCTTCGGGTGGAATATTGGCTTTATCCAGCACCAGCAACGGGTCGGCACCATGCTCCTTGAGCAGGGTAATCAGGGGGTTTAGACCGTAGCCAAGATGTCTGGCCGGCGGCACTGATAAAGAAGATCGAATCTCCATGAACACGTCACGCGCTGAAAATTGCTGTCGTAAATTAACAACCAGATTGTCTGCTGTAAACATCTAACTTTGCCGGGGCGCTGGCTACTATCCTCACATCGATATCGCTTACACATAACAAACATAACGAAGTAGAGGAAATGTCATGAACGATACCGCTCTTGCCACAGGCCCTGTGGATGTTGACTACCGCAACTTAGAAGCCCCTCTGTACCGCTGGCCCGCTACCCCCAAAAGCAAGCTGACCATCTCAGGTGCCGAGGCGAGTTTGCCTGAGCATATTGCTGAATTCCAACAAACCCTGCGCGACTTTGCGATTAACGTGGTGCGCCCCATTGGTATTGAACTGGATAAGCTGAGCCCGGAAGAGGTGATTGCCAAGGATTCGCGCTTTTGGGAATTCCGTGAGAAGTACTTGGAGTTGGGCGTAACGATTGAAGCCTTGTCAGAGATGCCGCCGCGCGAGGCCGCCCTGCTGTTTAGCATACTGTTTGAAGAGCTGGGCTATGGCGACGCCGGTCTGGCGATTTCTGTGGGTGCCGGTATTTTGCCGCAGTGGTTGTCTGCCAAATTTGGTCGCGCTGACCTACTGGAAGAATTCCCCGACGCGATGCTTGGCTGCTGGGGTATCACCGAGCCCGACCACGGTTCAGATATGCTCGACCCCAACGGCGCTGCCGCTCAGCCGGGTGGCAAGTACGGCCGCCCGAATCTGGTTGCCGATTTGACCGGCGACGACATTATTCTGAACGGCCAGAAAGCGGCGTGGGTTTCCAACGGCGTGATCGCCGACGTTTGTATTCTGTACTGTGCGGCCGACAGCGGTAATGGTGTTGATCCGCACAATGGCTGCGTGCTGGTTTTCCCGATGAACCTGCCGGGCATCTCTCGCGGCAAGCCGCTGGATAAAATGGGGCAGCGCGCGCTGAACCAAGGTGAAATCTTCTTCGACAATGTTCGGCTGCCACGCAAATATCTGCTGGCTGGTCCTGAAGATTACCAGCGCGCGGTGTACTGCATTCACGCTGAAGCCAACGCACTGATGGGGGCTACCTTCACCGGCTTGGCGCAGGCGGCCGCGGACATGGCGCTGGACTACGCTCACGAACGCGTTGCTGGTGGCACGCAGATTATTCATCACCAATCGGTGAAAAGCCGTCTCTTCCATATGTTCCGCAAGGTGGAGACCTCGCGCGCAGTGACGCGTCGTGCCCTCGACTACAACAACGACCCGGCAACGGCGATCCCCTCGCTGTGTTCAGCCATGTTCTCGAAAACCACCGGCACGCAACAGGCCTTCGAAGTGTGCAGCGATGCGCTGCAAATATTCGGCGGCAATGGCCTGACTCGCGAGTACCCGATGGAAAAAATGCTCCGCGATGCCCGCGCATCAATGATTGAAGACGGCTGCAACGAAGTGCTCGCTATTAAGGGCGGCAGCTACTTGATCGACGAAGAAAAACTGGGCAACTAAGCCGGAGAACCCTGTGGAACAAAAAGCCTATATTGCGGGCGTCGGCATGACGCCCTTTGGGAATGCTATTGACCAGAGTTTGAGTCAGCTCGCCGGCGCTGCTATTCAGCAGGCGCTGCGCGATGCTGATGTGGAAGCCTCTGAGTTGAACGCCGCCTACATGGGAAATGGCGCGGCGGCGGTCATTACAGGCCAAGTCTGTGTGCCAGGCCAGGTGGTGCTGCGCAACATGGGCATTGGGCGCATCCCTGTTATCAATGTCGAAAATGCCTGCGCCACCTCGGCGACGGCCTTTCAGCAAGCCGCCACCATGATCAGCCTCGGCGTCTACGATGTGGTGTTGGTGTGTGGCTACGAAAAGCTCTATCACCAAGATAAAGAAAAAACCTTTTCGGTATTTACCGGCGCGGTGGATATCGACCAGATGGACAGTATTCGAGAAGGCCTGCAAGCCCGCAATGCCGCCATCGGCATGGACCTGGATATGAGCCAGGCCGGTATCAGTCGATCGCTGTTTATCGATATTTACGCCACCTGGGCGCGTGAACATATGCACCAGTATGGCACCACCCGTGAACAACTGGCGGCGGTGTCGGCGAAGAACTCCATTCACGGCAGCCTCAACCCGCTCTCCCAATTTCGCCACCGTATTACCGCCGAAGACGTCTTGTCGGCGCGTGCGATTGTCGACCCATTGACCCTGCCAATGTGCGCGCCAATTGGCGACGGCGCGGCGGCGCTGGTCATGGTGAGTGAAAAGAAAGCGCGAGAGCTGGGTATGTCGCGCTGCGTGCGCGTACGCGCCTCTTCTCTGCACAGTGGTTGGGACCGCGTTGACGACGAGCCGGAAATGGTGCCGCAGGCCGCGGAAGCCATTTATCAGCAAGCGGGCATCGGCGCCGACGATGTCGACTGCGTCGAGCTGCACGATGCTTCGGCGATCTCTGAAATTAAATACTACGAATACCTCGGCCTGTGTGCAGAAGGCGAAGGCGGCGACTTTGTCGCTCGCGGTGAATCCACGCTGGGCGGCCGCGTGCCGGTGAATACCTCGGGTGGACTAATGCGCAAGGGTCACCCGATTGGCGCCACTGGTGCCGCCCAAATCGTCGAGTTGGTAACACAGCTGCGCGGCGAGGCGGGAGACCGACAAGTTCACGGCGCGAAGCATGCTCTGGCTGAAAACGGCGGCGGCTTCATTGGCAGCGACGCTGCTGCGCTGGTGTTAAGCATTTTGTCCAAAGAATAAGACTGTTGGGGGACACCATGAAAGATCAACGAATATTCGCCAATTTAATTGAGGCGAAAATGCAGCAACAGCCCGATCTGGACGTGCTGACATTTGTAAACATTAAACCCTGTGGTGGCTTTGAAGATGAAAAGCGAAGCTACCGCGATTTGTGGGAACAAGGTCAGCGAGTCAACCAGGCCTTGTTGGAGCAGAACATGGAGCGCGGCAGTAGCTTTGCTTTAGTGATGCAAAACCACCCGGAATTTATCGACTGCATGGTTGGCAGCTCGCTGGCGGGCACGGTATACGTGCCGATTGATCCGCGTACCGGCGGCGACCGTTTGCGCTATATGCTGAGCTGGGCCGAGTGCTCGGGCGTGGTCTGCGCAGACTACTGCTTTAATAGCGTTTACCAAGTGTGTAAGGACATGCCGCAGATCCGCTGGATCTGGGTGATGGACACCGGCGAGAAGGTTAGCCTGCAATCGGCTGACGAGCGCGTGGCACGATACAGCGACGTGATTTCCGGTCCCTATGAAGAGCGCGTCTGTCGGGTAGAGAGCGCCGACGAGGTTATGCAAATGCTGTATACCTCTGGCACTACCGGCGACCCAAAAGCGATACGCGCGCCCTATACACGCTTTGACAATGTGGCATCAATTGGGCCCGCGATCGGTTTGCAAAGTGAGGACCGCCCCTACACCGGCCTGTCGCTAACCCACGCTAACGCGCAACTGGTTACCCTGGGCAATGTGTTGAAAATGGGCCTGCGCGGGGTCATTAGCCGCAAGTTTAGTAAATCCCGTTTATGGGATATTTGCCGCCACTATGGCTGCACCATGTTTAACCTGCTCGGCGGCATGACCACGGCAATATACAGTGAGCCGCGCAAAGCCGACGATGCCGATAACCCGGTTCGCTATATTCTCAGTGCGGGTATGCCCGCCGCAATATGGGAAGATTTCAAACAGCGTTTCGACGTTGAGCTGTTCGAATTTTACGGCGCAGCCGAAGGTGGGATGACCTTTAATCCACCGGGTGGTCCGATAGGCAGTATCGGTAAGCCCCCCGCCAGCCTGATTGCCAAAGTCATCGACGAAGACGGCCGCGAATGCGCCCCGAATGAGCGTGGCGAAATTGTGTTCGAGGCGGCGCCAGGGCAACCCACACTGGCAGTAAGCTATTTTAAAAATCCAGAAGCATCGGCGAAGAAAGTACAAAACGGCGTGTTCTTTACCGGCGACATTGGTCACCGTGATGAGGACGGGTGGTTTTATTTCGACAGCCGTAAGGGTGATGAAATTCGCCGTAATGGCGAGTTTATCGATACCGCAAAAATTGAAAAAACCATCGCCGAGTATCCCGATGTCGCCGATGTTTTTGTCTATGGTATTCCCGCCACCAGTGGTGTGCCCGGCGAGAAAGATGTCATTGCCGCGGTAGTGCCGGTGGATGTGTGTTTGTTCAGCCCGCAAAAACTACTCGATCACTGTCGAGCCGTGCTGGGTAGAACAGAGCTGCCGAGCTACATCCAGGTCATGTCAGAAATACCGAAAACCGCCTCGGAAAAACCGCAGGCGCGCTTCTGTTATCAGCTTTTCCAAGAGCAAAAAAATCATGTTTATGACTTCGCGTCATAGCTGGAAAACGCTGTCGTAAATTAACAGCAAAAGGGTCGGGAACAGGCATTACCGGCCTTTTAATAAGCGATTAATCTGACTGCTAATCACGTTCTCGTTGATACGTTAAAAAAAATAATACGCGGGAAAATTAATGACTAATTTTCCGCGATCTTGAAGGACCGGCAAGATGAATAATATAAGAGGCCGAATTGCAATGGCGGTGCTTGAGCACCGAATAATTGCTTCGATATTGTTTCTCGCAATAACCCTGTTCTTTGCCGCCGGTTTGAAAAATGTCCGTTTAGAAACCATTTTTTCAGACCTGCTTCCCAAGGACGATCCGTTTATTCATGTTTTTAAGGACCATCCGAATTTCGGTAATCCACTGACATTCACCTTGATGGTGAAGAATAAAAACGGCGATATATACAATGCTGAAACGCTGTCGAAAGTCTGGGATCTCACTCGCGACATCGACTTGTCGCCGGGGGTGGATCACGACCAGATACTATCGATCGCATCGGCAAAAGCGCGCTACGCAGAGGCCACGCCTTTCGGTATTGACGCCCAACCTTTGATGGGTGATTCGGTACCGGCAACGCCCGAAGAAGTGCAGCAATTTAAAGACAATGTTCGCAAGTCGCCGAATGCACGTCGGTTTCTTATTTCAGAAGACGAAACCGCTACATTGGTAACCGCAACATTTATTGAGCAGCGCCTGGACTACGGTGAGGCCTTCGCTTTTGTTAAAAAGCTGGCCGATGATGCGACGGATGCGAATCACGATGTATACATGGCGGGCCAGCCCGCACTGACCGGTTGGGTCTATGAATACCAGCATCAAATGATCGGTATTTTCGCCATTACCCTGAGTGCATTGGTTATCGCCCTGGTGCTGTATACGCAGAACATGGCGGGCGTTGTTACACCGATATTTGCCAGTATTGTGGCCGCGATCTGGGGCTTTGGTTTTGCCGGTTGGATGAAGATGCCGATCGAGCCATTGTTGATGATTGTACCGCTGCTGTTGATCGCGCGTTCGTTTAGTCACTGCGTACAATTCACCGAGCGTTTCTATGAAATTTTCGATCAACTCGGCGACAAAGTAAAAGCCGCAGGTTTAACAACCAGCGTGATGATGGCGCCCTCTATTCTGGGCATTATCACCGACGCTGCGGGTATCTTCCTGATCTCTATCGCACCGATCCCGGCAATGGAACGCTTCGCGCTGTTCTGCGGTTTCTGGGCAATGATGTTAGCGCCGACTGGGGTATTTCTTGCACCGCTGTTGCTGTCAGTGCTGCCTGAGCCGCGCAACCTGAAAAAGATTGTCAGCGATCATTCCGGTGGTTTCCACGGCAAGGTGAAGGCAGCACTAGCCAGTATTTCGCGCCTGTCCCAAGGTCGTATTGCTCCCTACACCATGATTGTTGTGATCGCGGTGGGTGTGTTCTCGCTGTACCACTCGATGCGTATTCAGATCGGTAATCCGGTGGAGGGCAGCAACCTGTTGTGGGAGGACTCTGAGTACAACGTATCGGTGGCCCAGATCAATAATCACTTCCCCGGTGTGAATACCCTCGAAGTGATCCTGGAGGCGAAGGGCGAAAGCGGTAGCGATCGCGTGGCCAAACAAGCTGATGCAGTGGCAACGATGTTGCAGCTGCAATCGATTATGGAATCGGGCGAGCACGCGCCGCGGGCGACGTTGTCTTTTGCCGATTACTTAATGGATGCCAACCGGCTGATCTCCGGTGGCCACAGCAAGTGGTTGCCGCTGGACAATAACGACCGAGCCGTTAACGCTGCGGCGTCGGCAGTACTGATGGGAACGAGCCCCAAAGCGTTCTCGAATGTCGTGGACTTTGAATTGCAAAACTCCACCGTGTCCTTTTGGTATGCCGATAACAAACAAGACACCGTCGACAACGCGCTGGCGGCTGCGCGGGCGGCCGTGGAACAAGTGGGTGCAGACCACGACGCTTTCACTGTGCGCCTCGGCAGCGGCACCATCGCTATCCAACAGGCCATTAACCATGTGGTAGAGCGTTATCACTGGTTGATTATGGGTTTGCTCAACCTGGTCATTTTGGCGGTGTCGAGCTATGCCTATCACTCGGTGGTTGCCGGTGTGGTACTGCTGATCCCGGTTAACCTGTCCAACATGATTTTAACCACCAGCATGTCGTTCATGGGCATTGGTCTGGACATTAACTCGCTGATGGTTGCTGCCATTGGTGTCGGCGTTGGTATCGACTACGGCATCTATCTGCTCAGCCGCATCTGTGAGGAATATCACGAGTGTGAGGACTATGGCGTGGCCATTACCTCCGCGCTGACCACCACCGGTAAAGCCATCATGTTCACCGCCAGCATCATGCTGCTGGGCATTCTCCCCTGGTACTTCCTGTCCGGCCTGAAATTCCTGGCCGACATGGGCTTGCTGCTGGTGCTGGTGATGCTGATCAACATGGTGATCGCGCTGGTGGTGCTGCCGTTGTTGGTGTGGGTAATGAAGCCGAAATTCGTGTCCAGCAAAGACATTTTGGTCTTGGGCGAGGGCATGGACATTAGCAAACTTTTAGAAGAAGACGAGCGCGCAGCCGTTCAGCAACGCGCTGCAATCAGGGCCGAGGCGGTCAGCTGAGCCTGAGCTGACCGACAATCAATAAAAAGATAATCAAGGGTTCCACCCGGAGGTAAACGATGCATATTAAAAAATACGATACAGACTTTAGCCGTCGCAGTTTCCTGGAAAAAACCGTTAAAGGTATTGGTGCAGCGGGCGTGATTGCGCCGCTGTGGCCACTGATCGCCAACGGCGCTGACATGAGTAAGGCCTATCCCGATGAGCTGCTGTCTATCGAGATGCAAACCAAAGGCAAGATCAAACCGGGCGATGTGATTACCGCCGATAACGTTGAACATGTGAAGCACTTGCTCGACCCCGTTGCGTATATGCAAGTAAAAACCATGGGTCGCCGTATTCACATTGTTGAACCGGTGAAAGATATTACGCAGCTCTACCCCGCTGAGTACCTCGAGGCCACCCTGCGCAATAAGGGTAAGGCTGTGCTCGACAGTGACGGCAATGTGTGGACAAAAGACGGCAAGCCCTGGGTTGGCGGTAACCCCTTCCCCGAACCCAAAAATGGGGTAGAGGCGCAGTACAACCTAACGATGAGCTGGGGTCGTCACGACTGGTCGCAGTACGCGGTTCGCGACTGGGATATAGACAATAACGGCAGTCTGTCTTACCAGTACGACTTTGTATGGAGTGAGCTGAATACCACGTCGCGTTCCGACGGTCAGGTTTGGAAGGGCAAAGAAGACTTGCTGCGCTACCAGTCGGTATTCTTCACCGCGCCTAACGACAGTGCCGGTACCTCGTTCCTGAATATTTGGCATTACGATCAACGTAAATTCCCCGAACTGCACGGTTATATCCCCGCTTTCCGTCGGGTAAGACAGTTCCCCACTAACCAGCGTTTTGAGCCGCTGGTACCGGGTATCACTTTGTTCCTGTCAGATGCCTGGGCGGCGGGTGACCCGCTGCAAACCTGGGGCAACTACAAAATTGTCGGCCGCCAGCCAATGCTGGGTTGCATCGGTCCGCGCAATTTCCACGGTGGCTATCACGACAACTGGGAAAAACCCGTGCACGGTGGCCCTAAAGACCAGACCTTCTTCGACACCTACATGGAACTGGTGCCTGAGTGCATCGTGCTGGAGTCGGAGCCAACCGGCTATGCACGTGCGCCCGTGGGTAAGCGCCGTGTATGGATCGATGTACGCAACCAAATGTATGTCGCCTACGTGACCTACGACCGTCGCGGTGAGATCTGGAAGTCCTTCGAGCCGCATTACGCGCAGCAGTCGAACGACAAGATGACCAAAATGGACGGCGCCCATCCCGCGTGGTCCTGGTCCAGTGTTCACAGCCACGACGTGCAGTCCAACCGCATGAGCCGTTTTGTACAGGCCAAGGGCGTAACGGGCGGTTACAAGACCAACTTCAATCCCGGCGATGTCGACGTGTACAACAAGTACCTCACCGTGCAAGCGATGCAGCGCCTG
>CEUL01043192.1_pt1 | contig 46025 bp, 49 predicted proteins | sample 427021 | NCBI WGS metagenome assembly CEUL01 (sample SAMEA2622800, study PRJEB7988) | marine metagenome | isolation source: saline water (ENVO:00002010), including | reverse complement strand
CTTGGGCTTTTGAGGGGCCGACACCGGGGAGGTCTGTTAGTTTGAGATTGATTTCTTCTTTAGGAGGAGATTGTTCCTCTTTTTCCACTATTATTTCTTCTATAGCAGGGGCAGGGTCAGAATCATGTGTAGGTTCTGTAGGTTCTGTGGATTCGAGTGTTGGCGCCAATAGATCATCTATTGCCTCGGCTTCTGGACCAGATTCGGAGTCAGTTGATTCTTCTTCACCAGGAATTGTGTCAAGGATTCTGAAATCGTCGGGCAATTGTGCACCAGGAGGGATTATTTTTACATTTACTCCAATAGTACCTAGTTTGAGTATTGCCACTGATTGGCCCCGATCGACTATTTCTGCGGCAGGTTCACCATTATGTTTGATATACCCACGATTGAATTTTTCAACTCTGCCACGTGCCCCAGTAACTTTTCCGGATAAAACGATTTCAGCACCTAGTGCCCCTGATGACATAATTCGATCTACTGTTGTGTGACCTGCTTTTCGGAAATACCAGCCACGTTCCAATGCGTTGGCCAGTCTATCAGCGACTATTTGTGCGTTCAGATCAGGTTCGTTGATCTCTTGTACATCTATTTGAGGATCATCTAGATCGAAATTGGCTTTGAGAGCTGCAGTTATCTCACGTATTTTTTTGCCACTTTTCCCAATTACCATTCCGGGTTTTTCTGCTTTGAGTACGATTTGAGTCCCCATGGGGGTCTTAGCTATCTCCATACCCCCATAACCCGCACGTTGAAGTGTAGACTCTAGGTACTCATTTATTTGAGAGTTTTTCAGACCTTTTTCTATGAATTGATGTTCGTCTGCCATCTAAGAATCAGCCTCCAAAATTAGTTCAACATCTACTAGGGTTGTGTTCCAAGGGGTGGCACGGCCGAACGCCCTGGGTTTTCTGCCACGTCGGACTCCAACTCTATGCGCGGCTACATGCATTATTTTCATGGAGGGGGAATCTAGTCCTTTATTGTCTGCATTCCCCATAGCATTGGTTATTAAATTTAAGAATGCTCGAGAAGCCTTTTCAGGATACCTTCCGGCATCCCATCCGATAATATCCTTTCTATGCCCTACGCCACTATTATGAGTTCGGAAGGGAATAGATCGTTTCTTATCTATTACGTCTTCCAAATAGGAGACAGCATCAGACGTGGTCTTTCCTTTAATTGCCCGGGATATTTCTCGCGCGTGTTTTGGACTGATTGGTTGGTTGCGGATTATCGCCCTAGCGGTTGTGTTTTGGTCGGATTGGACTGAATAGTTGATTCCCATGATTTTATTTAAGTGGTACGAATTTTGAGGACCTGGTTGCACCTACACCAGCTTGTCCATGTTTAACCCTATTTCGAGTTAGTTGGAATTCCCCAAGGTAATATCCTAGCATATCTTCCTCAATTTTCACGCGTTTGAAGCTTTGTCCATTGTAAACGGCAAAGGTTAATCCGATGAATTCGGGTAGAACGGGCATATCACGAATATGTGTTCTTATGGGTTGGCTTGCGGTGGATACGGGATCCCTCTTACTCGCCTTTTCACGTAACTTTTCATGCTCCACTGAAAGTCCTCGTTTAAGAGTTCTTCGAGCTCTTGCAGGGAGTAATTCTGCTACCTCATCAATGCTAAGAGCTTGTAACTGTTCAGTTGTGTATCCACGATATGTGAATTCTCCTTCTTGGCCAGTGAGGTAATCTACCTTATTGTTCATCTAGAACCACCTCTACCAGTTCTTCTAGAAGCAATTGCACCAACTTTTCGTCCAGGTGGAGCGCCTCTTGCGACACTTTTTGGACGACCAGGGTGCTGCCTTCCACCTCCTCCGAAAGGGTGATCGCATGCATTCATTGCAACGCCCCTTACACGAGGGTATTTCGTGCCTCTTGCACGTAATTTATGGAATTTTTTACCAGCTTTAACAAATGGTTTTTCAGTTCTTCCACCTCCTGCTACGACGCCAATGGTTGCACGGCATCTAGGATTTAATCGTTTGATTTCACCAGAGGGTAATTTGACCATTGCAGCATGAACATCATGACTAATCAAAGTGGCACTTACACCACTAGATCTGACGAATTTTCCTCCATCACCAGGTCTGGATTCTATGTTGCAAACAGGAAGGCCTTCGGGTATTTCTGATAGGGGTAAAGTATTTCCTGGTTTTATTTCTGCAGATATTCCAATTGCGATGGAATCTCCAACTGCAATTCCTTCGGGGGCGAGGACGTAGCGGCGGTCGCCATCGTTGAACTCCACAAGTGCGACAGGGGCACTTCTTGCTGGATCGTGCTCGATATCAACTACAGTTCCTTGGACAGTATCAGAATCGGTTGGGGTAGATTTATGAGTAAGATTTGCTTTGTATTTATGAGAAGGGGCTTTGAAAGTGGAACTTCCAGAAGTCCCAGCCCTTCCACGTCTCTGTCCTTGAATTCTACGTCCCATAATTAGAATACCCCCACTCTAGATATTACATCTTGGGCGTCGTCTTCGGCGGATAATTGTACTGTTGCTTTTTTGGTTCCTTTCATTGTTATTTGAGTATTTACTTTAGTGACAGATACACCATAGTGATCTTCAACTGCTTGTTTGATTTCAGGTTTGGAAGCACTGAGATCTACTATGAATACTAATTTGTTTTCGAAATCGATGGAGTCCATTGTTTTCTCAGTTATCAGAGGGTAAAGTAAAACATTCATTTGTTTTCCACCTCTTTAATAGCGCTTTCAGTCCATACTGTTAATCTCCCAGCATGAGTCCCAGGTGCTAGATCTTCGGTATTAACTTCGCTAGCGGTTACTGCATCGACTCCAGGGACATTCTGTGCAGCTGAAAGTGCTTTTCCAGAAGTAACTAACAGGATAGATTTAGAACGTTTGTACTTTCTGCCTCTAGTTTTTCCTCGTCCTGCACGGACTTTTGGTGAAGCGGATCGGTCGAGATCGGAAGAGATCCCAATATTGTTGAAGACTTCGATGACTTCTTTTGTTTTTGTTAAATTAGAAAGATCATCAGTTAACACAATGGGTAAAGCGATTTTATCATCGAAGTTGTGTCCTCTAGAACGGACTAGGTCTACGTTTGCTGTTGCGGCAATGGCGCTTCGAATTGCCAATCGTCGTTCTTTGTCATTTATTTTTAAAGAATAATCTTTGGTAGATTTGGGAGGGTGACATCTTCTACCACTGTTCGTGTTTGGTGATTTTCTTCCTCGTCCATTGGATCGAGGAACCTGTGCAAGTCCACGTCCAGTACCTAAAGACACTGCAGAAGTTCTTTTCCCAGCAAATGGATCGGAACCATAAGGTTGTTTTCGGTTTGCCTGAGAGGCTACTACAGCTTTTTGAATTAAATCTGGACGATAAGGGGTATTGAAAGTCGAGGGAAGATCTACCGTTCCTTCTTTAGTTCCTTTAAGATTGAATAGTGTAGCTTTCATAGTAAATTATCCTTGATTTGATGCTTTGGAAATATGATGAATTTCAATGGGCGAATTAAGCCTATTTGGTCGTATTGCTGGTCGGAATCTCAATAGACGTTTTTGAGGACCGGGTAGAGAACCATGTACGAGTATATGCGGACCATTAACTTCTCCATAACCTACGAATCCACCAGATACAGATGCCTCATCTGCATTTCCGATAGAAACGAGACGTTTGTTATATTCTGTGCGTTGGTGGTAACCGGTTTGACCCTGTTGAGGTACAGTAGATCGTACGCGAGAGGGATTCCAAGGTCCGAGATTTCCGATACGTCGTTTGAACCCTTGGCGGTAGTGTTTCCCTTTCCGTTTTTGAACCCCCCAACGTTTGACAGGTCCTTGTGTCCCTTTTCCTTTTGTGATGCCTGATACATCAAGGTAATCGCCTTCAGAGAAAATATCGCTCACGTTGTGGATTCCGCCATCGTGTAAGAGATTAATTGCAAAATCCAATCGTTCAGAAATAGAGCCCCCACCAATTCTTGTTTCCATTAAATCTGGTTTTTTCTTCGGGACTCCAGATAGCGAAGATGGAAGGGTGTGAGTTATCATCCGTATGTCTTCGATTTTATTCTGATCAGATAATTCTCTTAGTGTTTTCTCCGTTTCATCTAATTTGGATTTTTTAGGAGGAGATAAAGATCTGCTCAATGTTTCATGATAATCGCCGACCCATGCTTCGGTTAAAGGATAGAGTCCATACGGGGTTTGTTCATATGCTCGAACGGCAATAGCATGCATAGGAGGGGTCTCAACGATGGTTACGGGGAATGTTTGTTCCATTTCAAAAAGAGGAGAATGTTGCTGATCATTTGTTGCAACTATGTGTGTCATTCCGGCTTTATATCCCGCGAAACCCTGGAGTCTCGGCTCATTGTCGCCTTCTGGCCATGAATTAAATCGCGGGACGTGATCCGCCGCGCGTTTCCGGGGGCCAAATGCGAGTGAACCTTTTCGAGGTCTATGCGTTCTAGGCATGATTGGTTGTGTGTTAGAGTGAAAACAATGCGAGAGAGGCTATCATTGCTTCTTCGGTTCGCACCGTTTCACTGCCTTGGTTTGGAATTGTATTGAGCCAACAATCGAACTTAGGGCCAGGGATATCTGGCTCAAGTATTTCTATGGGGTCTAACCCAAGAATCGTTGGCAAACCCCTGCCGGGGGCCCCAAATGCAACTGTCATTCCCTCCCGTTTTACTCGAGTAATAAGTCCATCGAGGTTCTTATTTTCGAGTAGAGTTCCATACCGGGATGCAGCGATTCTAATTCCCGCATCATTACATTCTAATGCAGATTCTAGATCGGTGTTCTCGACTAAGATTCCTGGTATAGAATCAGTTAATAGTCGAGCCCGGACTGGTTTTTCGGAGGATATTCTGACAGAAACGCGTTGTCCCTCTACAATATCCATATTAGTGGGGATTGTTAGGGAAATTGGGTTTTGCAGTCCACAAATTACCCAAACGCGATTATCAGGTCCGACCTGGGTTACTATTCCTTGTCTTAACGACTCTGAATCTTCTGATCCAGAGCCGGCCTGTGGTAAAATTCTAAGAGGTGGTAAGACTCCAGCATAAGCCAATTCTGGGCGCTGCCCCCATATTTCCTTGCGAAGATGTGGAGGAGTCACAGCGTATCCCAGAACGGTGCTGATAAATTCCATACCTAAATCGCCTTCACCAGGGAGGTCCGGAAAAATGCAAAGGCGATCTATGTTGAAAATGGCAGCCGCACGGGCTATGTAGCCAAGTTTCAGAGTCGCCATTCGCATATTCTCAGTTTCCCGAGTGAGCGAAGAAGGTATGAGAACTGTTCGAGTCATTGCATCGTCTTAGTTATCATACCACTAGACTGTAGCGATAATTTCTGATCTCCGCCCGTATAAGGGTGGCGCTTTGGTACACGCCATGTGCCGCAGTCGCATGGAAATACTATTTTAAGGTGGGTTTGAGAAAACTATGAAATTTGTTTTAAGAGTTTTGGGAGAGAGAAGGGGGAGAATCAGAATCATCGTTCGTAAGCTTTTTATGTATAACAAAGTTGACATTTGCTACTGGCGATAGTAGTGTAGTGGGATCACGTGACCTTGCCAAGGTCACAACCCGGGTTCGAATCCCGGCTTTCGCATGGAGAGGGGGGAAGTCTATTAATTATTCTGTAAAATGGATCGTCTATGGAAGACATATGCGATAACGACTGGAACATATGCCCCCATTCCCAGAAATATAGATATGCAATAGATAGATTGGAGCAAGGGTTCGGGAATGGGATGCCCTAGTATTTTTACATTGAAAGTGACATTGTGTTGATTTTGTAAATATCGCATATCTAGATAGACAAAAATGGCAAGAATAAATCCTATAATATTCAAAAATCTGCTTAAGTTTTGGACGGATTGTTGAGAGGCTAGAACTATGAAAGTCAATGTGAAAATAATTAAAATCGAATATAAATATCGATTGGAAATTGGAATGGGTTTCATCAATAGTACTTTTTGAGAGGGAGGGATATATATGTTGTAAATACAAAAAATAGTAATGAAAGATACTAATTCAGAAAAAGGAGGATTTTATAAAAAACGAAGGAAAGAAATTTCGGGGGAGGGAAAATCGATTCCAATAGGTTTTCAGGAGTTGGAACAGGAGGCAAAAAAGAAGCTTCGTCCAGGACCATATGAATATACGTCGGGGGGTGCGGGTGCAGAACAGACGATGGCTTCTAATAGAAGAGAACTTGATCGGTATCAAATTGTTCCTCGAATATTGAGGGATGTCTCAAAAATAGATATGGGAATTGAGCTATTTGGGAAGAAACTACCAACTCCACTAGTACTTGCACCAATAGGATCCCAAAGGATGTACCACCAAGATGGAGAGTTGGGTACTGCAAGGGCAGCGAGTAGACAGGATGTCCCGATAACATTGAGCACCTGGTCCTCTACACCTCTAGAAATGGTTGCAGAAGTCATGGGAAATATGACTAAATTTTTTCAACTATACTGGATAAATGAATGGGAAGTTACGGCGAGTTTTGCATCTAGAGCGGAAAAGGCAGGATATGATGCGATCTTCATCACGCTAGACGGTCAACGCGGGGCATGGCAGCCAAGATCCATGGAGACCAATTACAGTGTGAACAGTGAATGGTCCACAGATAAAGATGCCCCTAAGGCCATATTTCTTTCAGATCCGGTAGTGGCAGATGCATTAGGAATTGAGGTTGATAATTGGGACTCTGCTGATAAAAAAACAACTCAATTAATAAAATCTAAATATAAATATAATGATAGTCTCACGTGGGATGGTATTGAGAAACTTAGAGAAGTTGTAGACATTCCAATTGTATTGAAAGGGGTATTGCATCCCGAAGATGCAAAAATGGCATTGGACATAGGAGTGGAGGGAATAGTAGTGTCTTCGCACGGGGGGAGGCGGATTGATGGGGCAATTGGCGCCGCGGGTGCACTAGGAAGAATTTCTGAGGTAGTGGGTGGAGAGATTCCAATTTTATTCGACAGTGGAGTTAGGAGCGGAGCGGATGTATTCAAATCGTTGGCACTAGGGGCAACAGCTGTGCAAATCGGTCGTCCCTATGCATATGGACTTACACTTGCTGGAGAGCAGGGAGTCTATGAAATAATTGGGAATCTACTTGCAGAATTGGAGAGCACTATTGGTGTGGCAGGTTACAAAAACTTGAAGGAAGTTAGAGGGTCAAACGCATTGGCACAATATTCATGAATGTGGGAGTTACTTTAGAAATTGGTTTAGTAGATTTCTAGCCCGTTTTGCTGCTTCGGCAGCGGATTTGTCAAAATTATCCCCTTCTCCTGCAAAAATAATACTTCTAGAAGCACTAACCAATCCTGCGTTACTAGAACATAAACAATATTTTGCAGCGGACTCTGTATCTCCCTTCTGGGCTCCGATACCAGGGACAAGGAAGGGGAGGTCGGGGGTGAGGTTTCTTACACGTTGTAATTCATCGGGGTTGGTTGCACCAACTACGAGACCAACGTTGCCTTGTTCATTCCAACTGTTTGCAAGTAGAGCAACGTGTTCATAGAGATGCATTCCAGAAGATAATTTTAGATTTTGTAGATCAGACCCACCAGGATTGGAGGTTCGGCACAATATGAAAACGCCCGCACTATGTCTAGATAAAAATGGGCTTAGAGAGTCAATACCCATATAGGGATTTGCAGTTATTGCGTCTGCCATATCGAGTAATTTTGCATACTGGTGTGCCGTGTTTCCTATGTCTGCTCTTTTTGCATCTAAAATAACAGGGACTCCTTTTCCATGGGCATATGCTATTGTTTCTACTAAAGAATCCCACCCATCGGGATGTTCATAATAAGCTGCATTTGGTTTGTATGCAGCTGCGTAAGAATGGGTCGCATCAATGATACGTCGATTGAAACTCCAAAGTGGCAGATCTTCGTCTTGGAGGTGAGGAGGGAGGCGGGTAGGGTCGGGGTCGAGGCCTATGCATAAGATACTACCTATAGAATTAATCCGATTAGCAAGTAGTTCAAAGAAAGTCATTAAAGACACAATGTACGCCACACATTAGAAACATATCGGACAGATGTCGAGTGGGAGAGGAGAAGATTGTAAAACAAAATCAGGTGGATATTGTGTAAGTATTTTTATTGATTGATCAGAAAAGTCCGACCGCTTCATTTTAATATATCGCGGGATTCGATTGTTGTATGCAGTTTCAAGGCCGTTCGAAGAGAAAACGAACAGGTGGACGGTTGAGTTCTTTCCGGAAAAAGAGAAAATCAGAACTTGGTCGGCTGCCGGCAAATACCAATATTGGAGAGACGCGGAGACAAATATTCAATTCGAGGAGTAAATCACAAAAAGTTAGGGCATTGTCGGTTGACAAGGTCACCGTCTCGGATGGGGAAAAATCAATGACAGCTACCATAGAGAATGTAGTTTCGAATGCAGCTAATTTGAATTACGTCCGTCGGAATGTGATTACAAAGGGTGCAATAATAGATACCAGTGAAGGAAGAGCCAGGGTAACATCTAGACCCGGACAGACCGGGCAGGTGAATGCTGTTTTAGTCGGTAAAGACGAAGTATAAGTCTGCAGGAAATAATGAAAAATATATAGGAAGTGGGTTGTGGAAGAAGTAGATCTTAAATCTGAAAAATACGAGAAACATCGCGCTGCGGGGAAAATTCTTGCGGAGACACTTTCGGAATCGGTGAAGAGAATTGAAGTGGGTGTGACTCATTTGGAAGTGGCAGAGTTTGCAGAAAATAGAATTCGGGAATTGGGAGGAGAACCAGCATTTCCAGTAAATATAAGTATAAATGAAGAAGCTTCTCACTCGACACCGGGTATGGATGAAAAAACCAAATTCGGGGAGGAAATGATCTGCTTGGATATAGGAGTTCATGTTGATGGATGGATCGCAGATGCTGCCAAAACTGTGGATCTATCGGGGAATCCAAAACTTGTGGAGGCTGCAGAGGAAGCACTAAAAGCTGCGTTAGATTTGATAGAGCCCGGTGTGAATGTTGGAAAAATAGGAGAAGTAATAGAATCAAAAATTGATAGAATGGGATATAATTCGATAATCAACCTTTCAGGCCATGGTGTGGGCGAGTACGATGCGCATATAGGACCAAACATTCCTAACTGTGCTATTGAAACGGGAGTGGAATTGGAAATTGGAGATGTCGTGGCGATTGAACCTTTTGCTACAGAAGGAGGAGGAAAAGTAACAGAAGGTGGTAAAGAAGAGATATTTTCTTTAATTCAAAAGCGCTCGGTCAGGGGAAGAAGATCAAGAGAACTCGTTGCATTGATTGAAGATAGATATAAGACGCTTCCTTTTGCTGCGAGATGGGTGGAAGAATCACAAGGGAAAATTGCTTTACAGAGATTAAAAATGGCAAGAATTATTAGAGGTTATCCGGTTTTGAGGGAGCAAAAAAACAAACTAGTGAGTCAAGCGGAGCACACGGTGATTGTGACAAAGAATGGGTGCGAGATAACAACAGAATAGAAAAGAGGAGAGATAGACTAAAGCTTTCTCTGATATACTGCCATTCATGGACCAAATCTTTACCCCGTGGAGAATGGAGTGGGTTTCTAGACAGGATTGGAAAGAAATTTCTGATGGATGTGTATTTTGCGAAATATACAAAAAAGGGAAAGATAGGGAATTTGGAGTAATTGCTGAAGATGAATATACGTATGTTGTTTTGAATAATTATCCATATAATCCAGGGCATGTGATGGTGATTCCCAAGGAACATGTAGGATCTCCAACAGAACTGAATGAAGAGATGTTAGTTTCCCATTCCCGGCTAAAAGTGAGAGCATTAAAAGCGTTAGAAACTGCATTTAGTCCGCAAGGATTCAATACAGGTTTAAATTTGGGAAAGGGAAGCGGGGGTTCGATTAATGAGCATATGCATACTCATATTGTTCCAAGGTGGGAGGGGGATACTAATTTTATGCCGATTTTAAGTGATACTAAAATCGTCGTAGAAGGTATGCTAGAAACATATCGAAAACTGCACGCCGCATTTGCGAAGCAAGAGGGAGTCGAAAATAAAGGGGAAGAAAAATCAATTTGGGTTAGTGAATAGGTTGGAATTTTTTGCAAAGAGCCAAGTGAGGTTCATGCTGGGTCTTTATGTCTGAGGAGAGGCTAGATTGTTATTAAGAGGTGATATGCATGAATGATAGTGTGTTTAAAGAGGAACTATTTGAAGAAAAAAAAGTGTTTATAACAGGGGGTGCAACGGGGATGGGTCTTGGGTTCGCAAGATCTTTTTTAGAACATGGAGCAGATGTTTTTATAGCATCCAGAAATGCTGAACGATTAGAATTGGCATCGGAAAAATTGAAGGAACTAACAGGAGAATCAATACTGTGGAAGGTCATGGATGTCAGAGAAGAATCGAGCGTAGACGGAGCGGTGGATTTTATTGGGGGAGAATGGGGGAATATGGATATATTAGTGAACAATGCCGCGGGGAACTTTTTTTGTCCGATAGAAGACCTTAGTGAAAATGGGTGGAGAGCTGTTGTAGATATAGTACTAGATGGAACATTTAGAGTTTCCAAAAAATGCTTTCCTTTGTTAAAGAAAAATGGCGGATCAATTGTAAATATAATTGCTAATTATGCGTGGAATGCGGCGCCGTATGTTGGCCATTCTGGTGCTGCCAAAGCGGGTGTTCTCAATTTGACAAGGACACTAGCACTTGAATGGGCAAAGTACGACATAAGAGTGAATGCCATGTGTCCAGGAGTGGTATTGACAGAGGGTGTAAGAGATAATTTATTGAGAGATGAAGCGATAGTTAATAGATTGGAGAATAGCATCCCTATGGGAGGAATAGCTAGTGTGGAACAAATGGCCCAGCAAGTGCTATACCTATGTTCTCCTGCGGCAGGGGTGGTCACAGGAGAAGTACTAGTTGCAGATGGTGGACAATCATTGGTGGGGAATATGTTTTACGAGTTGGGAAAACAAATTTATAAAGAATGAAAATGAACTACACGGGTTCGGCGAACGCATAAACGTGTTCAGAAGAAACTATCTGCGACGGTATGAACGTTCCAGGGGTAATTCCATAATCTTCAAAATCCTTTATGATTACCTGGCGATATGCCTCATCCCTACACTTCATAGAGCCATTGGTTCCGGGCTCAACTGCAAGAAGAGTGTGGCGAGTTCCAATCATAGATCGGTATGCCTGGGAGGTTATTTCGAGTTTAAGTTGTGTCATCTCAGATGAACGTTGTTTTTTAAGAGTTCCCCCAAGACCTTTTAATTTTGCCGCATCAGTACCAGGGCGTTTAGAAAATCGTGTTATATTAATTCGTTCGGGCTGAACTTCTCGTATTAGGTTTAGTGATTGTTGGTGGTCTTCGGTTGTTTCGGTGGGGAATCCAACGATGAAATCAGTTGCTAGAGTCCAGTGATCTAGGTGTCGATTGAAAATAGATACAATGTCTTTAAATTCGTTTACCTGATGTTGACGCCGCATGTGACCTAAAACGGTATTAGATCCGGATTGTACAGGTGCATGGATAAAATCATAGAGCTTTTCGTGTTTAGAGAATACGTTGGCAAGGGATTCGCAGATTCCGTGGACTCCTTTTGGATTTGCCATTCCCAATCGGACACGAAAATCACCAGGGAGTTCGCAGATTTCGTCGAGTAATTGATCCAACAAACGCTCGCCAAGATCCCATCCATATACGCCGGTGTCCTGCCCAGTAACGCGGATTTCTTTTGCCCCTGCTTTTATTAGATTCTGAGCTTTGGAAATATTTTCTTCTATTGAAGGCGATTCTATCTTCCCTGTTGCTTTTTTCGTAATGCAATAAGAACAATCAGACATGCATCCGCGGGCGATGGGTAAGATTCCAATGACACCATCTATGATGGGGAGCGTGTCTCGTGTAGTTGTGGGGCATTCCCCATTTCCAACTGCCATAGGCACTTCGTCCCATCCACACACGCGAGCATTTATTCCAGATTCGTTGATGAGGTCGGGCTGTGCAAGTGCTAGGCATCCAGTAATGATCAGATCGGATACTAGAGGTTCTAATTCCCTTGCTCTAGACAGCATTGTTTGTTCGGTCTTTTCTATGACAGTGCAAGTGTTTAGAATTGCTACATCTGCGTATTCGGGGTTTTCGACTTTATGATGTCCTGCGTCACGAAGGAGCTGTTCAATTAGTTTGCTCTCCCCTTGGTTGGCGGTGCACCCATAAGTTTCGATGTGATACAAGGCCATTGTAATTAGATGTATTATCAGGGGGGACAAAAACACGACGGTATTCTCATAGTCGTAATGGCTTTGGGGTATCCGAAATAATAACGGGTATGGTATATATCCTTCCTTCAGATTTTGGAATTCCCTCGATCCCATATCTGATTGGGATCTTAATTTGTGCAGGAACAATTGCAATGGTTCTTTGGAAATATGAGATAAGAATCGATGAGGATCTCATTGTATCTTTGATCCCATGGATGGCATTTGGCGCGAGTTTGAGAGTCGTAGAAGTAGTAGGAGCAGGAGGAGATAGCAGACGCATTATTTCGTTCCTACTGGGGAACCCAACGGTATACATCACTACTTTTGTCATATTGGGCTGTGTCTGGTCGATGATTTTGCTCTTTAAAAAGGATCAAATTGCAGAAAAAATTCTGACTGTGAGTGGATTGATTGGGTTTGGCACTACGATGGTGGTTTTATCCAGAGAGGGATGGTCCAATCCAGCATGGTCGGTCGCAGGGTTAGTGGTTGCGTTGGTTGTTTCTATTTTGGTGTGGGAGGCGATAAAAAGAAAAAGTGCAGAGGTTCCAAAGGTGTTGGGAAGCACTGGTTTACTAGTTATCTTGGGACAGACTCTAGATGGGATATCTACGGCAATTGGGATTGACATATTGAATTTTAGGGAGCAGACCCCAATTTCCCAAATGATATTAGACATTGGTGCATCACTCCCCACTGTGAATATTATTGGCGTGAGTTGGTTGTTTGTATGTGTTAAGATCGTATTGGCGATTGCCCTAGTTTTTCTGTTTGTGGATTATACAAAAGAAAAGCCTTTGTATGCAAGAATTTTGTTAATAGTGATGATTGCAATTGGTATGGGTCCGGGAATGCATAACCTGATATTATATTCAGTAGGAGGATAGAAATAAGAATATGGGAAAACAGCCACACTTGCTCGTAGGAGAGGGGGAGTTGAATGAAATTGCATTATTACCAGGGGATCCTAATCGAGTGGGGATGATTGCAGCATTGGCGGATGAATATGAAGTTATTTCTGAGAATCGAGAATACAAAATTTGCAATATAGATTATAAAGGAAAGGGTTTAACCGTTTGTTCCACAGGGATTGGTTGTCCATCTGCCGCGATAGCCGTTGAAGAACTTTGTAAGGTTGGGGTGAAGAAAATAATCAGAGTAGGAACAACAGGTGCACTTCAAAGGGAGATTAAAACGGGGGAATTTATCATAGTTACAGGGGCTGCTAAAGAAGAAGGAACGACAAAAAGATATGAATCAGAAGTATACCCAGCAGTTTCGGATTATCAGGTTGTTTCTGCTTTGGTGAATGTGGCAAAACAACAGGATCATAAATTCCATATAGGTGCCATAGTAACCAATGATGCATATTATGCAGAGACGGAGGAGTATGTGAAAATATGGGAGAATGCGGGATTGCTATCTATTGAGATGGAGACTTCAGTTATTTTGACTCTTGCCAGGAGATTGGGAATAGAAGCAGGTTCCATACTCACAGTGGACGGAAATTTAGTAGAAGGATCTAAAAAGGGTGAAACAGAGGGAGGGGAATTTCCGAAAAAAATACGAGATCGTATTCAAGAAATGGGCCAGATAGCATTGGATGCGAGTTTATTACTTTAGGTAGAGTGAATCATCATGAAATGGAAACTTTTTGCCAATTTTGCAGAGATTGCAGGGGAGAGAGAAATTGAGATAAGAATGGAGAGTGTGGTCACAATTGAGGATGCGCTGGAGGATCTGTTCGATCAAATACCAAAGTTAAGAGAATTGGTGATGAATGAGCAAGGGGGAGTATTGAATCATGTTCAAGTGCTGTGTAATGGTGAAGAGATGAGAGGAGAAAAATTTTCACAAATGGCATTGGGAAATGATGATGAACTAGCAATTATTCCCCCTATGAGCGGGGGATAATAAATAATTAATCCCAAGGTCGAGAGGGTTCTGTAATTTCTCCTGCTAGAGAAATCTGCATTGACTTGGATGGGTCGTCTGTATTGGCAAGTGCCCACATTAATTTTACTTTTGCAGTTCCAGGGAGCATATCCCCGCCTTCAATTACACCAATGTCCAGCAAATCCCTACCTGTGTCGTAGACACGAGAGCAGACGCGGCCTTCGATGCACTGGCTTGTCATGACAACATGAGTTCCATTTTTAATAAGGGAAGAGAGGTGAGGGATGAAATCTGTGTGAATGTGGCCTAAGCCAGTTCCTTCGATTACTATACCAGACTTCTCTGAACAGGCGTCGAGTAGTTTGGAATCCATTCCGGGAGTATATTTGATCAATTCAACATTGAAATCTAGATCGGGTTTTAGAGAAGATTTTAATTCTCCACGTTTATGGTGATCCCTCCGGTAAGTAACGCTGCGAGTATCATAATTGACTTCCCCGAGAGGTAGATTTCCTATTGTTGCAAAGGCACTTCGCTTCGAAGTGTGATTTTTTCTTGCCCTAGTTGCTTGGTGGAGAGAGCAATGGTTATCGGAGTCGTTTGAGTGCATGCAAATTAAAACTTCAGCACAGGTAGATTTTGCGGCTTCGACCGCGCAAATTACATTGACTAGGTTATCACTAGATGGCCGGTCAGAAGATCGTTGGCTTCCTGTGAAAATTATGGGTACGGGAGTGCAAATCATAAAAGAAATCGCAGCTGCCGTGTATTGCATTGTGTCAGTACCATGCATGACTATGATACCGTCGACCCCTGCTTCTATTTCTTCAAATATTGCTTTTGCGAGATCCTGCCAAATTGATGGTGTCATATTCTCTGACAAAATATTAGCGACAATTTTTCCACGATAGTTGGCGAGACCAGATAGATCGGGTATAGATCGCAGTATATCAGTTACATCGAACTGAGAAGTTACAGCCCCGGTTCGGTAGTCGATAGTGGATGCGATCGTTCCTCCTGTGGTGATTAGAGAGATGGTAGGAAGGTTCTTATCGAATATGATATTTGAGACATCATCGGACTTATTTTCAGGGGGAGAAAATTGGGCAGAGTTTGGGCTGATAATTTCTACAGATGCCCCTTTAGAAGAGACCCCAACATTGTAACCTCCAGATAGTTTTAGGATTAGATATTGATCGTTTGTGGAAGGTAATAAGATTCCTTCATACGAAGAACCATTTTGGGAAACGCGGACGTGATCTCCGGGATTCATTTTTGATAAAGTCTCCAATCCATCAGATTATGTGGTAGTAATATACCTGAATCTTGAAAAGGATGTCTGATTAGTGTTATTATTGTGGAACATAAAGGAGTGGGACGGTTTTTATGTGAGCAATCGCTAATGCAGGTATGACTAATCATTACATTGTAGATAGTGATGCGCACTATTTGGAATCTTTACCAGAGCTAGCAGAGTATATTCCAGATAACAATCCGTTTAAACAGAGATTCAAGCGCTCTCCGGGCAAGATGTTTCCTTCATCAGGGTACCCAGATCACTACATGTATGGGAGGATACAACGTGATGAAGTAGGATATCTCAAGGGGCAGATGGTACCGGAAGATATTCCAACTGCAATGGAAATTGTTGGGGCAGATGCCATAGTTGTGATTACACAAAAAATGCTTGCTTTTGCACGTCTTGGTGGGGATGATGAAAGGCCAGAACTAATCTCCAATGCGTATGCAGATTATATGCTAGATCGGGTTGTGGATCCGAAGGAAGGAATATATGCATTGTTAGTGTTGCCATATCAAGATCCAGAGCGGGCTGTCGAGCTAATTGATAGATGTGGTAATGAAAAGGGATTTGCAGGGGCTTGTATGATCTGTGGAGGGCCAGAACCTCCATTTGGAAATAGAAAATATGATGGAATATATGAAGCCTGTCAAGATGCAAAATTACCACTAGTATTTCATGCAGGTGGCGCGAGTTTGGATTATTTCTATATCAAGGGTTATGAAAAATTTATAGAAACACATACACTTGGATTTTTATGGAGTAATATGTCCCAATTGGTAAGCATAGTGATTCAAGGGGTGGCAGAAAAATTTCCTGGTCTCAAAATTGTGTTCCAAGAGTCGGGGATATTATATGTGCCTTCATTGATGGCACGTCTAGATGCAGAATATCTTAAGCGGGCTTCGGAAGCACCGATACTAACAAAGAGACCATCAGAGTATATGTCTAAATTTTACTATGGGACGCAACCTCTAGATGAACCAAAAAGTGCAGAATATTTCCAGAAGGCGATAGAGGAATTAGGTGGGGCGAGTCAATTATTATATTCTTCAGACTATCCACATTGGGATTATGACCCTCCAAGTGCGATTACGAGTATACCTTTTTTAACAGAGGAGGAAAAAGAACTCATACTAGGAAAAAATGCTCAGAAGGTATTTGGAATATGACTGAAAAAATAAAGGTGTGCCATAGAGAAGAATTGGAATTGGATACTCGGAAAGTTATATCAGCAGAAAGTGGAAAAGAAATAGGAGTTTTCAATGTTGATGGGGAATACTATGCAGTGGAAAACGCATGTCCACATAGAGGTGGTCCGGTGTGTAATGGCCAAATACAGAAAGAAATCAAAGCGGAGTGGAGGGGACCTGGGAATAGAATTGAAGAGATCATATCTTCAGTTCCGACAATAGCATGTCCATGGCATGGGTGGGAATTTAAGCTTGAAACGGGAGAGCATATTGGGGATTCACAAATTTATGTGAAAACATATGAAGTGGTAGTAGAAGATGATAATGTATATGTAATATGCTAGTAGAATGATAGATGGATGAAGAGGCAGGAATTACCGGACGTACAGGCTACAAAACCTGAAATAGAAGTGGGGCTGAATAGAGTGGGCGTTAAAGGGGTTAAGAAACTCATAGAGATAGAAAGGGGCGGAGACAGACCATATGTATTGATGGCCACATTCGAGGCTTTGGTAGACCTACCAGGATTTAGAAAAGGGGCAGATATGAGTCGCAATATGGAAGTAATAGATGAGATACTTGAAATCGCGATTCAAAAGAGAACACTGAGGATTGAAGATATATGCAAAGTGGCTGCAGATTTATTGCTTGATAAACACACGTACACGACTCGTGCAGAAGTGAGTATGGAGGCCGAATTTGCCATTCGAGAAGAAACCCCAATGACTAAAAAGAGAACTCAGAATACTGCAATTATAATTGCAAAAGCGGTTTCTGAAGAGGAGAAAGGATATGAAGAAATTGGAGCGGTAGTGACAGGTATCACTGTGTGCCCATGTTCTCAAGAAATGATGTCCAGAAGGGCGAGAGAGAAGCTATCCAGTTTGGGACTGGGGGAAAAAGAAGTTGAGGAATTTTTAGAAGAAGTACCACAAGCTGGACACTCGCAAAGGGGGCATGCGACTCTCAAAATGGAGAGTAAAGATTCATCGAAAATAGATGTGATTGATCTAATCGAAGTGGCACGGGATAGTATGAGTGCAAAGATTTTTAATTTGGCTAAAAGACCGGACGAAGACTATATGACATATCACGCACATCTCAATGCTAAATTTGTAGAGGATTGTGTGCGCAATATGGCAAAGAAAGTGGTTGATAAATTTGAGCATCTGGATGATGAAGTGATTGTTACGATGAATCAATCTAATGATGAATCCATACACCAGCATGATGCCTATGCAGAAAGAATTGCGACAATGGGGAGTTTGCGGGGGGAAATCAAAAAAACATAACTATGGTAAGATATCGGTGGGTCATGTTATTATTAGTACCTTTGGTAGATATTTTTTTGTTAATCCGAGTGGCAGAAATGGTCGGCTTACTTGTAACGGCATCTGTTGTAATTATAACTGCATTTATAGGATTATTACTGGTTCGATCGGAAGGCACATATACAATACAGAAATTGCTCGGAAAGTTGGAAACTCGAGAGAGCCCAACTGATCAGATTATAGATGGAATTCTCATCATAGTGGCTGGAGTGTGTCTATTGACCCCAGGGTTGGTGACAGATTTAATAGGATTTATACTAGTATTGCCACCAACGAGATATCCAATACGTCTGGGAATTAAGGGAAGAGTGGAACGGATGGTTCAAAACAAATCTTCGTTTGGAGATAATATTTATATAATTAAAAAAGGAGAAAGAAAGGATCAGTATTAGCTGAATGGAGAAGATAAACTTTTAGCATGTTGACCCCCATCTCGAAACAGTAGATAGGTTTCGGGGCCCATAGCTTAACCAGGTAGAGCGCCACTCTGATAAGGTGGAGGTTCTCGGTTCAAATCCGAGTGGGCCCATTGTTTTTGTTCTAAATAAAAGGGTTAAGAAAATAGATCGATACAGAGGTTATAGTATGGGATTTGGCAGATTCAGGATCGGCGAGTATAGAAGGACGCAGAGAGATTCGGAATGACATTGAAACGCGTGTGCAGAAGTTATTTGACAGCATGGAAGAAATAGGCATACATGGATGAAAAAGGTGTTAAAAAAAATTTATCTAACGAAGAGTGGAAAGAAATTTTAACGAAGGAACAGTATCACATTTTAAGAGAAAAGGGAACCGAAGCTCCATTTAGTGGAGCACATCTGAAAACAGAAGGAGAAGGTATATTTACATGTGCCGGGTGTGGATCGAAGTTGTTCGATTCGTCGGAAAAATTTAAATCGGGTACAGGATGGCCAAGTTTTATGGATGCTATTGTAGGAAGTGTAAATTTGTGTTCAGATTTGAGCCATGGTATGAATAGAACAGAGGTCACTTGTTCAAATTGTGGAGGGCACCTAGGACACGTATTTGATGATGGTCCAAAACCGACAGGTAAGCGGTACTGCATCAATTCGTTGTCATTGGATTTTGAATAACATTTTTGAGGAAATGGAAGCACAAAGTAACGGAAAGTTAAAGAGTGGCAACGAAGGATAGGATGTAATGAGTATATTGGTACCAATGCCACTACTAGACGACTTTCTTGTCAATTATAATCTTGGCCAGGTGATATTGGCCATGTTCATCCTATCACTCCCAGTTGGGTTTGTCTTTGGATCTAGAAAAATAACGGGGATAAATGTGAGTATATTTGGGTTATTGCTAACACTTGCCCCGTCATTGGGGGGAGGGGATGTTTACTTTGGATATTTGGGGATTATTTTACTCGTGTTGGGGCCGATGATATATTCGATCGCGAAATGACAAACATATTCGAGTAAGAATTTCTTAAGATTAATTTTATTTGGCGAACATTGACATAGTAGAAATGCAAAGACGATTGTTTCTCTCGAAGGTATTGATGATCCCAATGGCACTAGTGGGTTGTATAGAGTCACAACAGGAGGGAGATGAATCAGAGGACAAAAGCGAACGTATTTTAGATCAGGAGGGGGGAGATAAGAGTATGGCAACAGAGGCTGTGTTACATACGACAAAGGGTGATATTAAGATAAAATTATTTGAGGATAAAGTCCCAAACACTGTTAAAAGTTTTAAGAAATTGGCAGGGATGGGGTTTTATGAGGATATTCAATTTCATAGAATAATTGCGAATTTTATGATCCAAACGGGATGCCCCTATGGGAATGGAACAGGAGGGCCATCGAATCTGGGGATTGAAGGGTATCCATTTGCCGACGAGTTCCATGAAGATCTAACACATCATAAAGAAGGAATGGTAAGTATGGCGAACAGTGGACCGAATACGAATGGGTCTCAATTTTTTATAACCCTAGTTCCGTGCGAATGGCTCGATGGAAAGCATGCGGTGTTTGGAGAAGTAGTAGAAGGAATCGAAGTACTTAGAGAGATTGGAGGGGTAGACACAGATCCACAAGATAGGCCTCTAGAAGAGATAGTATTGAAAGACGTGACAACATTTGGCTAACGAAAGTCATTTTTCTGGTAGAGAGTAAAGATATAAAGGGGAGGATAGCCAAGCCAGGCCAAAGGCGTCGGACTTAAGATCCGATCTCGTAGGAGTCCGCGGGTTCAAATCCTGCTCCTCCCACTATTGCAAATTGTCGAAGAGGCCAGGGAATTTTTTAGAAACTTTCTCGCGTAATTCAGGACTGACCCGGACAACTTCGGGATATTCATCACGGGCTTCATATAATTTCGTGGCGTCGATAACGACCCTAGCGTTATAGTATCCTTTTTCAGGAGATCCTCTACCACCTGGGTAAATGTAATCATAAGGAATAGGATCGTAACTGGCTCCCAGGGTGTAGTCTTCTATATGAATATCCCGGGGTGGGTGGACGCGAGTTCCAAGGGCCCAGATGACATCTGATTGGTCGAAAACGTCGACGTCTTCGTCGACAACGATGATGTATTTTCCCAAGAATACGTTCTGGGGCATTTGACTGACTAATTGGCCTACTTGTTTTGCATGGCCCGCGTACTCTTGTTTTATCGAGACTACGACCCATAGTCGGGTTGCTCCAGCGGGGTCGCACCAGACATCTTTGATGCCAGGTACACCCAACTCCTCGAGGGCGTTTGCTATGTTTGCGGCTCGAATTGGACACCTGAAATAAGTTTCTTCTGCAGGGGGTTTAGCAGAGGGAGAACCAGTCAAAATAGGATTATTTCGGTGGTAAATTTTCTCTACATCAACTACCATTTCTTCTTTTTCACCCCCTGCATAATAACCAAGAAATTCTCCATAAGGGCCTTCTAACCTGGTTTTATTAGGAGGGATATGACCCTCAAGTACTATTTCGGCGTTCGCAGGGATTGGAAGTCCAGTTAATTGGCTCTGTATAACTTCGACTGGTTTTCCACGCCACCACCCCACAAAATCATACTCACAGACACCATGGGGTATTTCGACAGATGATGCCCAATATAACTCGGGATTGACACCGCAAACAATTGCGACTGGGCACGGTTCACCACGATCGTGGTATTTTTCCATGTGTTCCCGGCCATGTTTACCACGAGAAGCCAGCATCCCTACCTCGTTTTTGGTGTGAATCATAGAACGATAGGTACCTACATTTACCCAGCCGGTGTCAGGGTCCTGAGTGATCACAAGATCGGCAGTTCCTATGTATTTTCCACCGTCTTTTTCATGCCATAATGGAGAGGGAAAGATGGTTACATCTACATCTTTTCCTTCTTGAATGTTTTCCAAAATAGGACCATTTTTGACTATTTTTGATGGAATTCCACCCCGAGTTTTTAGTTTGTTCTGAATTCCTTTTGTGGTTTCTTTTAAAGTGTATTTTGGATCAAATCCAAATGTCAATGCAATTCGAGAGGGGGAGCTAAGTATACAAGAAAGTACCCGGTAACCTGAAGGATATCCAGGGATGTTATCGAACAATACTGCTTCAGATCCAGGGTTGCTCTGATATACATCACTAATCGCACCGATATCCTCGTCAATATTTGCACCAGAGACCTTCTTTAGATCGCCTAATGCGTCTACAGCGTCGATCCACTCTCGTAAATCCGAAAATGCCATGGTGTTTCTGAAGCAGTTTGGGAAAATATCAATTATGATTTGCACAGTGGGAAACAAAGAGCAAAGCTCTTTTTCGGTACGTTTAGTAAGTAGCGTGTAGAATGGCGCTTCTTATAGACAATGAAACTGCTGAAAAAGTTTTGAATATTGCGGATGCTGTGGAAGTGATGGAAAATGCATTTATTCAATTGGGTAGAGGAGATGCAGCATTTCAACCTAGAACGGACGTTCTTTCACCGGTTGAAGGGAGGGGTGAATTGGATTATTATTGGTGGCACTCGCTCATCGGCGCGATTTTAGATCCTCCAAGACTTGCCTTTCGTTTTGTATCAGATGTATACAGTTGGAGGAGAGATAAGGACGGTAAACTGAGAGAGATACAGTATAATGTAGAAGAGGGAAAATCAATGGGTTTTGTTTTACTTTTTGATTCTACGAGTGGGGAAATACTAGGGTTATTAAATGATGAAGCGCTGCAACATGCGAGAGTTGGTGCTACAGCGGGTGTTGCTTGTAAATACCTCTCTAGAAAAGATGCAGATACTGTTGGAATAATTGGCTCGGGTGGCATGGCAAAAGTATATCTCGAATCGTTTTCTGCCGTTAGAGGGTTGGATCAAGTGAAGGTATATTCACCTACAGTTAGTCACAGGGAAGAGTTTGCAAACGAAATGAGTGCTCTATTGGAGATAGATGTTACACCAGTTTCTTCACCGGAAAAAGCAGTGAAAAATGCAGATATTGTAGCAACGTGTACAAACGCTGGTGCCCCGGTATTTCCGGAGAATTGTGTTTCAGAGGGGATGTTTTTAGTTGATACTAAAAGTAATGAGGTATCTTCCAATTCCGAGTCCATGTTTGACAAGATCATAGGGACAACACGGGAAGCATATCTTGCGTCGGAAGATTACGTAGTTGGGCAGAAAAATCTACTTGAAAAACACAAAAATCTTCATGGTAAAAGGGGGTTCGAGATGAAAGATTATGATACCCTAAGTGAAATAATCCAAGATCCATCAAAGGGGAGAAATGGAGAGGGAGAATCTATTTATTGCAATAATCGATCTACTGGCATCCAATTTGCGGCAATTTGTGATCTAGTTCATCGTCGTAGTGTAGAAGAAGGACTTGGAATTGGAATTCCTAGTGATTGGTTCCAACAAGATCTAGATCGATCGTACTCATAGAATCGTGTGCCACGAGCACAACTATTTAATGATATTAAGGACGTTCGACCAATTCAATTATATTCCCGTCTGGGTCGCGTAGATTGGCAATTTTAGCCCCACTATCTACAGGAAGTGGAGAACTTATGAATTCAATATCGCCAGAAAGTGTAGAATACCAATCATCTATGTTCTCGATTTGAAAGCACAAATGTGCCAATCCGACATCGTGTATAGATGAAGAAGGATTTACATTAGTGTTTGGAGGACTAGAATATTCTTTCAATTCAAGGGAAATGCCGTCGTTTTCGAGGAAGGCTATTTGAGCATTGACACCGTTTAAACCAAGAAGGCCATCTTGTGAATCGCTGGCTTTGAATCGTTTTCGTTCCGAAAATCCAAAGTGAGTACAGTAGAAATTAAGAGACAGTTCTATGTCGGATACATTTAATCCGATATGATCGAGAATTGCGGTCATAAATGAAGAGAGAAGATATTAGATTTTAAACTTATCTTTATAGTGAATTGGAGATACTTTTGATTGCTAGTTGGGCCATATCAGCAGGAGGAAGGGTAGCGTCGATTCGAACAAACCGGTCGGGATGTTTAGAGATAACTTGTTCATAGCTATCATGAACCTTTTTTAGGAAAGAAACTTGTTCAAATTTATTGGTAGATCCACTTCTTTTTGCCCCTAATTCAGGGGAGAGGTCAAAATAGAGGGTGAGATTAGGAAGTATGGTCCAGGGTTGATGGATTTGTTCTATATAGGATAAAGGGTCTTTGAGAATGCCATCTAAAGAAGCAGATTGGTAAGCATACCGAGAGTCTATATAACGATCAGATATGACTAGTTTTCCATCAGTTAGTGCGGGGATAATAGTGGTTTGAAGGTGATAGGCATGATCTGCCATGTATAAGAATAATTCTGCTAGAGGGTCAGCAGTAGTTGTTTTGATTGATTTCTGTACTGCTTCTCCGTACCAGGAATCGGTCGGTTCTAGTGTGTAGACGGCATCGGGATAGACTTCTTGAAGAGCAGAAATTATAGTGGTTTTGCCACTTCCATCAATTCCTTCAAGAGTGACTAGCATGGTTTTGATTGATTCTGAAAAAGGTTAAATTTTGGGAAAGTGGAGAACGAGTTGGAAAGGTATTAATTATACCAGAATAGGAGGTATAAGTGAGTAAATAATGAAAATTGTAGTTTTTGGCGGAACGGGTTTCATTGGGAAAGTATTATGTAATGAATTGGCTGGGAAAAATCAAGAAGTAATTTCTGTGGGAAAAAGAAAAAGCGGCCACGGGTTTACCCAAGGGTGGGGGTTCACAAGAATTCCTTTTACTCGTGGTATTTTGCATCGTCAAGGTGATATAGAAGATTATGAATTTGTCGAAAAGTGTTTGAAAGGGGTAGATATAGTATACAATCTCGTAGCATTATCTCCGCTTTATCAACCTATAGGGGGAAACAGAAAACATGATGAGATTCATAGAAGGGGAACAGAAAATATAGTCCGAGCAGCGGAGAAATGTGGAGTGAAAAGAATGATTCACATGAGTGCGGTGGGGGCCAATTCAAATGCAGAAACGGCATATCTCCGTGCAAAGGGAAACGCGGAAAAGATAGTTAAAAAATCTAGTTTTGAGTGGTGTATTTTCCGCCCTTCTGTGGTATTTGGAGAAGGGGGAGAATTCATTTCGTTCATAAAGAAAATAGCACCACCATACATTACTCCACTACCAGGAGGGGGGAAGATGAGATTTGATCCTATTTGGGTGAAAGACTTGGTTGAAATTATGGTCAATTATACGAATTCAGATTTTAAGAGTGGGGAAATTTTTGAAATTGGTGGACCAGAAATTATGAGTATGGCAGAGATTACTAAAGCCATTCATTCATCGAAGGGCAGGCCGTGTGTGGTAGTTCCAATACCTATGGTTATGCAAAAGTATTTAATGGCAATTGCAGAGATAGTCCCTAGTATTTTACTTCCATTCGGTAATGACCAATACAAATCGCTCAAACTTGATCCTGTGACGAAGGGGAATGATGTGGAAAAATTAGGAAAGTCAAAAAAGGAACTAATGACAATGCAAGCGTACTTGGCAGGAAAATAGACTATAGAAGAATGAAAAAGTGATAGAGGGAAGCGTCAGACGTCTGTCATCCGTGAGGAGATTGGGAGGATCATAATTGTATTTTGAATCATATCGCAGCAACACGTTTTTGTACAAAGGGAATGGTGAAATTGTGGAAGAATGAGCTACCAAAAGGTTTATTCAGATATATAAAGTGATTTGTTGTCACGGAGACTAAGCCTAGATATGAAACTCGCTCTAATTGGATTTGGACAGGCCGGAGGAAAGATAGTTGATAAATTCCTTTTGTACGATAAGCAGACTAAAAGCAACATTGTAAGAGAAGCTGTTGCGATAAATACTGCCAAAGCTGATTTGATGGGTTTAACTCAGGTTTCGGGTGATAAGAGGATATTAATTGGGCAAGATCGAGTGAAGGGGCACGGAGTAGGCGCAGATAACTCATTGGGCGCGGAAATTGCAGAAGAGGAACTCGACATTATGCAGAATATTATTGATCAGATACCAACTCATGAAGTGGATGCATTCCTTATTGTTGCAGCATTGGGTGGGGGGACTGGCTCGGGTGGGGGGCCAATATTAGCCAGACACTTGAAGAAAATATACACGAAGGAGCCAATTTATGGTTTGGGCATAATTCCATCGTTGGAAGAAGGTGGGATATATACACTGAATGCGGCAAAATCATTTCAAGCATTTGTTCAAGAGACTGATAATTTACTTGCATTTGACAACGATGCGTGGAGAATGGGAGGGGAGTCTGTTGAGGGAGGTTATGACGCGATAAATGAAGAGATAGTGAGAAGATTTGGAGTCTTGTTTGGAGCAGGGGAAATCCAAGAAGATAATGACATTGCAGAATCTGTTGTTGACGCTTCAGAAATTATCAATACGCTTGCAGGAGGAGGTGTGACCACGGTAGGATATGCAGCAGAAGAAGTTCCAGTTCGAACTAAACGTGGAGGGATATTGGCACGAATTCCAGGAGGAAAGAAAAACGAACAATTCCAAGATAGTGCGAATAATACAAATAGAATCACAAGTTTGATTCGAAAAGCAACATTGGGGAGATTGACGCTTCCGTGTGAGATCCAGGGTGCAGAGAGGGCGCTTGTTGTTGTATCGGGGCCACCAAACTATCTCAATCGAAAAGGGATAGAGAAAGGCAGAAGGTGGATAGAAGAAGTGACAGGGAGTATGGAAGTAAGAGGTGGAGATTATCCGATATTAAATGAAAATAAGGTTGGTGCTGCGGTTATGCTTTCAGGGGTTGTCAATATTCCTAGGATAAAGAATTTGCAGCGGGTTGCAATTGAAGCCCAGGAGAACATGGCCGATATTAGATCCCAAAGTGAAGAGAGATTGCGGGAGTTAATTGAGGAGGGCACAGATGATCTGGAACCACTATTCTAGATGGATTCCAATAGTAATTGGAATTATATTAATAGGGGGAATGGTTGGCGCTACATCCATAGAACAAGGAGGGGTTGACCAGGTAGAAATTGGAAGTGACATAATAGTGCAGACAGTGGTGACAGAATTGTATACGACAAATACAGGTCCCATAGACGTATGGACATTGAAGGGGGAATCTTTACTCGAGAGCGTGACGTGGACAGTGACAGAAATTAATGCAGCAGATCGCCCTATCCAAGGTTCCAAGAAAGTGTATGCGGGAAAGGTTTTTGAACACGGTGTTAGCTTAGATGATTCGGTTGTGAAAATAATAGTAGAGGTTTCGGGGACTATTCCAGAAGTATCAGACTGGAAATATGAGCCAGCACAGAAAATTTTGGTTATGGAGCTCTCTCAAGTTCGACTAGGGGGTACAGAAAATGTAATTGGAATTATAGAAGCTTCACCGTATAATCCAGAGAGTAAACTTGCAAGGGAGGCTATAGACAAGGCAAATGTGGTCGTCGAAGAGTCAAAGGATATGGATGCTCAACAAACAATCGAAAATGCCATCTCAGCATACGATGTGGGGAACTTTAAAAATGCGAAAGATTTAGCGAGACAAGCGGAAGAAAATGCTATTGCACTGGAAAATAGCCAAGAAAGAAAAGGATTGATATTGAATATTGTTGGAGTTGTGATGGTCGTGGCACTTATTGGAGGGGCGATAATATGGTATCAGTCTACACGGCACAAAAGTAGACTTTAATGCGAGTCGTAATTCCATTTGCTCCGCGCGATCCAAAAACTAGATTATCAGAAATCCTCAATGTAGAAGAGCGTCATTCGTTTGCGGAAGTGATGTTAGAAGATGTTGCAGTGGCAGTGGAAATGGCAGGTGGAATCCCAGAGATACTATCTACAGATAGGATAGAGAGTCGGTGGAAAGTTATAGTAGATGATAGGCCGTTGTCAGTTGCTGTGAATGGAGTGCTAGAAAACTCGAAGATGCCCATAGCCATTGTGATGAGCGATTTGGCCATTGCAACGGCAGATTCTATACGAAGATTATTAGAATCCGAAGGCGAAATTTCAATTGTTCCAGGAAATTTAGGGGGAACTAACGCTTTTGTGACACGGAGAGAAGATTTTAGAGTGGATTACCATGGTACCTCATACCTTGATCATGTGAAAATAGCTGAGGAGATTGGATCAAATGTGACCAAGGTGGATTCGTTTAGACTCGCGACTGATATCGATGTTAAAGAAGATTTAATTGAAATATTAATTCACGGAGAGGGGAAATCTCGAGATTGGCTGATAGAAAGGGGATTCCATTTAGAAGTGAAGGGACAGAATCGGGTGGGAGTATATAGGAGCGAAATGAGATGATAATAGGAGAAGAGAAATATGGGATCGAAATGGAATTTAAACAAAAAGAAGTTAGAGAACTACTTTCAGTTGGTCCGGATGATGTGGAGACTAATTCGACGTTGACTTATGCAAAAAATGTATTCATACCTTTAACAACAGCTTGCAGGTATACATGTACCTACTGTACTTATTTTGATCCCCCGGGGAAAGCATCTTTATTATCACCGGAAGATGTGAGGGAGATTGTAAAAAAGGGGATTGAACTAGGTTGTACAGAGGCACTATTTACTTTTGGAGACGATCCGGATGAAAGGTATGTTGAGATTTATAGAAAATTGAATGAATGGGGCCATAAATCAATACACACGTATCTTGAAGAAATGTGTGAAATGTGTCTAGAAGAGGGGATACTTCCACATTCTAATCCGGGAGACCAGACGCGGGAACAGATGGAGAAAGTTGCAAGAGTGAATGCTAGTATGGGCGTCATGTTGGAAACTGTAGCAGAGGTTAAAGCTCACGGAGGTGTGAGGAAAAAAAATCCAGGACAGAGGCTCAATACATTGAAGATTGCAGGAGAACTCAAAGTGCCATTTACAACAGGGATATTAGTAGGAATTGGGGAAACGGAAGAAGACAGGGTAAAAAGTCTTCTTGCCATTCGGGAGATGAATGAAAGATACGGCCACATACAGGAAGTAATTATCCAACCGGTAGTTGAAAATGTGCGTTGGAAGGGGGGAACTCCTTCGTTAGAGTCTATGCGAAAGGTGGTGAGCATGGCTCGGTATTGTTTACCTGAAGAAGTCTCAATTCAAGTTCCACCTAATTTGGCTTCTATTAGAAATTTTTTAGACTGTGGGATTGATGATTTAGGAGGAATTTCTCCGGTCACAATAGACCACATAAACCCAGATTATGCATGGCCTGCTCTGCAGGAGTTGGGATCGATTGCCACAGAGATGGGGGTTTCTCTTGAAGAGAGACTGCCAATATATAATCGATTTATAAAGAAAGATGGGTGGGTTTCGACTGAAATTAGGCAGGCTATAGAGGCAAGAAATAGATCGGGAGAAAGGTATCGAAGGATACTCAATGGTGTCAAAATTTAAAAAATTGGACGTATTAAGAAAGAATTGTTGAAGGAATTGTTTTTGAAAGCATAGGAGTTCCATCGGCTCTAGGACCAAGAGTAGGGCCAAATGGTGGGCAATCTGTATCTAACTCTACAATTTGGTCATAAGTAGTAGTTCTCTCTGCAGGGATTCTACCAACAGCGGTGATCATCCCTACATATTCATTGAAGCTTCGGAATTGGCCAAACTTACCTCCTGCACGAGTGGTTATTTCTTCAGTTAAGAGAGTTCCCATGAAATCATTTGCCCCACAAGATAGCATTTTAAGACCTTGAGAATCTCCAAATTTTACCCAAGATGATTGGATGTTATCAATATTGTCAAGAAATAGTCTAGAAACTGCCATCAGTAATTCATCTTCGGAAGGAGTTGCTCCGGTAGAGACAATTCCACGTTTATGCAACGGGGTATTAGGATAGACAAAAGAAAGTGGGACAAACTCATTGATCATTTGGGTTCTATCTTGAAGATCTCGTATGACTTCGAGATGCATCGCCCGATGCATTTCGTTTTCTACATGTCCATACATGATAGTTGCAGTTAAGGGGAGATTTTCAGCTGCGGCAGCTTCCATGGCACATACCCACTCGGTGGTAGAGATTTTACCAGGACAAATGATCTCCCTTACTTCGTCCACCAAAATTTCTGCTGCAGTTCCAGGTACAGAGTTCAATCCCGATTTCTTGAGTTCATGGTAGACATCTCGATAACTCCAATCGGTTCCACGTTTTGCATGATCAGCTTCTTCTGGAGTTATAGAGTGTACGTGAATTTGATCCACTTTCATGGCGCGAATTTGGTCACAATAAGTTCCAGGGTCTACATGGTAGTTTTCAGCTGATTTATAATGAATAGAATTGTGATATTCGGGGGAGGAATTTAAAATTTCCCTATGCTCAGAATTGAGAACTAATGCGGGGTGAAGTCCAGAAACTGAACAGACCTCAGAGATGCCCAGATTGAGTGCATCTTCAACTGTTTTTCGAGAGGTTTCAGGGGTTTTAGTGAATCCATTATGGTGCCCATTATAACGTTTTTCGAACAAATATGCGGAGTCTTTAAAATTGCAGAATAAACAGCCAGTATTGCAAGCAGTGGTTATATTATTATTGAGATTTGCAACAAAAGTTACAACTTCTCCTGCTACTTCTGCTCTTCGTTGGTCCGCGGCTTGTAGAACTTGTTCTTTCCTAAGGGGATCTATTCCAAGAGTATCAGTCCCAGTGGTGAGTAGTTCTACTGCATCATCTACATTTAACCGAGAGCCGCTTCTAGCTTTATCCAGTGCATTTTCAAAGGACTGATCAGTGATAGGCAGGTGATCAAAAGTAAAAGGTGCACGAGAAGTAGCGGCCATTCTGTGTGATTTCATGCACTGCGAAGAATAAAAGATTAATGAAGAAGAGGTAGGTTGTACCCGGTTTCATGTTCTAGTATGAAATTCCATGTATCTTGGCAATTGCAAGAAGGTTCAGACAATACAGAAGGATCTTGTCGAAGATTGAAATCTTTGATAGAATGAAATACTTTTTCGTCGCAAGACCCACAGTTGTGAGGACCGCGGTTGGATCCAGATCCGACTGGATCGGAAACAACAATTACATTGGTTTTCACCGTTTCGCGTAGGACGTGAGAAATAGACCATAGCCAGGGTGGCCGATATCCGTGTGAAAAGTAAAGCCGCTCGACAAGAGTGTGTCGTTGGACATTCGAGGGATTCATTGAAACAGTGTGTGCATAAGGACTTACTTGGTTGATAGAATCGATCATGTCGGTTATGGATTCAGATTCGGATAAAAAGGGAGGTTTCAATAGTAAATATGCTTTTATTCCGGCTCCTGCTTGGTTCGCTACATCACTTGCAATGGTGAAATCTTCGAAGGTGAAATATTTGTTAATGCAATCTTTCCGGATACGATCAGAGGTTGTCTCGAGACCAATTGCGATGTCTACGGATAGATTCATATTTGTAAAATCTGAAATTTTTGATTCAGTGACAAAATCAGGAAGGCTCTCAATAACAATTCTATCACGATTGGAGAATATTTCTGCTATTGATTTTCTAGTCACAGAAGGAACTTCACGTTCGTCGAAAAAAGATCCAGAAGTATAAATTTTTACTTGTCCACAGGATATATTTTGTTGTTTCTCATAATCTAATGCGACTGTTACTTGGGTGAGTAAGTTCTCGTGGGAAACAGATCCACCCTTGACAGATTCTGCAACATACCCACACATAGTGCATCCGCCGGCTCGAGCCCACCTACATCCACCGGTATTAAGGATGATGGTGAGAGAATTATAAATACCAGAAGGAGTATTATCCTCATCAATCCAAACTCGAGTGGGAAATTTTGGGTCGTGGGTTTTCTGATTGCGGGACCGTATTTCTCTCATCGTGAGATTGTGTGCGTCCATTCCTTTTCCAAGTTCATAGACGCTGGAAGAGGGTTCACTCATGATAAGAATGAGACTATGGGGGTGTAAAACAAGTGCGGAAATAGAAATATCAAACGTGGGGGGGTTGGGTTTACCGGAAAATACTATTCATAGGGAGACTAGGGAGTATCATGAGTAAAGGAAAACCAGAAAAAAATAAAAGGATAAATGTCCCAGACGAAGCTTGGGAAGAATATATAATTGATGCTGATTTCCATCTCAACTTATTTGACCCAAAAGAATATTTAGAGTACATTGAAGATCCCCGATTAAAGAAAAAAATAGAAGTTGGAGGGATTCCTAAAGGGGTGACGGGTGGGTGGGTTTTCCCATATGCCCATCATATTGCTGATTCGCTTAATACGCAAGGGACAGCGTTGGTTGCAGAAGATATAGATGGATTGAAGAAGCAATATGCAATTGACGCAGTGATAGTCGGACCGGGGATGATTAACCTACCAACAGCACGGTATCCAATTGTAAAAAATGCGATAGTAAGAGCATATAACGACTACATAGTAGACAAAGTTATCGATGTGAAAAATGGCATTTATGGATTGGCGATAGTCCCCCAGTGGGACCCGGCAGCATGTGTAGAAGAAATAGAAAGAATGAAGGGAGAGAAGGGGATCGTAGGAGTTCAAGGGTGGTATAGCCCTCAGACTTTATTTGGTGCGATGGAATATGAGGAAATGCACAGAGAATTGGTAAAGGAAAAATTACCATTAGTTTTACACGGTAGTGGGTTTACGTCTAGGTTTGATTTACTAGGAAACTCGATGAAATCGGTCGTCGAAGCTTTGACTTTGTCTTGGACGTACAATGCCATGGCAAATGTACTGAATCTTATATTTACAGGGACATTTGATCGGCACGAGGATCTGAAAGTAGTGATACAAGAAGCAGGTACTAACTGGGTTCCTTTTGCATCTCTAAGAGCTGATGAATGCTATTATGCATTACCAGAAGATGTGATGCTTTCACACAGAATGTTCGAAGATGAAAATGATTATTTGAAGCATATGCCAAGTGAGTATTTCTTTAAGAATATGTACTATACAACACAACCAATAGCCCTTCCAAAAAACCCTGATCATGTTAAATCCATGTTCGAAATGTGTAGGGCTTCGGAAACATTCTTATATTCAAGTGATTGGCCTCACAATACATTCGATCCTCCAAATTGGTTGTTTAATAACAGAGGTATAGACAAAGAGACTCGGGCGAGAATTTGCCATGGTAATTCAAAGGAAGTATTCAGAATATAATATGCGAGAGAAAATTATTGGCAGGATTGAGGATTTCCCAGAGGGCAGAGGGACGGGGGTAAAATTGGGGGGTTTGAAGATAGCGGTTTTTAACATAGATGGTAAATTGTATGCAATTCATGATAGTTGTCCACACAAACATGCCCCATTGCACGAGTCAGGAACAAACAGATACAATAGTGAAAAATGTGGAGGAACATTTCTTGGTGAAATAGATTTGGAATTAAAGATGATTAAATGTCCCTGGCATGGGTTACGATTTGATCTCGAAACGGGAGAGAGTCCGGTATTAAAGAGAAAAATACCAGTCTATAATGTGGTCGTTCGGGAAGATGGAGAGGTTGCAGTTGTTGTTTAGAGTTTTTGTACGTGACGGATATCGATAGCAACTCCTCGAGAACTTTGTTGCATCTCAGGACCGCTCATAATCGCCCTTCCAACTGCGAAAGCCAAAGGACCTTGGACAAGGACCTCATCGCCAGATCTAATGGTTTCAGGGGCACTAACCACTCCGGGGGCGAGTACACTTCCTTGGGGGACAAAATTGTCGATGGTAACAGTTGGGATATTAAATTTTGAATTTTTTAATTTATTGGCACCATGCAAGGTTAGAGAAAAAAGTCCATATTCAGGTAACAAAGTAGCAATTTGATCGGTGTCAAATATCCTTCGGGCAAAATATTTTCCTTTGAGTGTGCAGTCGGTGAATAATAAATCTCCCACGCCATTTCCAAATTGGTAGTCTGCGATTGCTTGGGCCTGATAGAGCATACGCTCACGGCGGGAATAATGAGATACGAGAGACAATGCATTATCTAAATTTTGCAGAGATTCTGGAGAAAGTGGATGATCTACTACAGTGTACTCAATCGGAATACGAGAATTTTTAGTGGCCAGTTCGACGATATCTCGGTATCCCCCAGAGGGGACGTGTGCGATTATATTTGGATAAGAATTTGACTCAATATATTGCGATAATAATTTCGAGATTCTATTAATCTCATCGGAACTCCAATTTCCCGTTACAACCGTGTCATAATGTTGTGCAGGATATGTTAACTCTAATTCTTGAGGTATGATTCCAAGGGGTGATGAGATAGACACTTTATGACCACGGAAGCGGATTGATTGATGGAAAAATCGATGGCTCTTTGACTTTGAATAGGGCTTTTTTGCAGAACATGGTACGAGTACTAAAGGATGTGTGAAGCGATTTTTATACCGTGTGAGAATGCGCTCTTGGAAGCGGGTTATTTCAATGCGGTTTAGTGAGTCTTCGGTGGTGGCGATGAATCCTTCCGTGCGTGCGACAGGGGTTCTTTGTTCCAAGTAATGTGAGTTCGAATCCAGATAACGAAAAGCTGCAGTTAGCCACGTGTCATGGCGAACCTGGCCTTCAAGATAATCTCGTATGCGGTTTGATCGAACATATTGTGTAATGAGAGAAAGCTCATTTTTCAGAGTGTTGATATTATGAGTGGCACAATCCTCATTTGTGAATTTATCTATAGAGACAGAGCAGGAGGGACAGTGGCAAGGTAGTTCGTCTAAATTTTCTAAGGAATAGTCGCCCGTAGGCAATAGATACGTTCCTTGTAGTCCAGATAACACTGCGCGTGTCGTGTCGAAAAGGTCTATGCCTAAGTAAACAAAAAATGATAGATTCTGAGGAGTAGCAATACCAGGTAAGTAGAGTGCAGAATCAGGGGGTATTGATATCTTTGTTTGGATGATATCGTTGCAAAATTTATTAGGGGGACCAAGGGGATGAGATGTGGTGGATAAGATATAAGCATCTGTGTGTAGATCGGAGGCTGTTTTTGGCGAGATGACGGCTGCGGTGGGAGAATCTATATCAGGGGGTTCAACAAAAAAAGCATCTTCGAGGACGGGTTCGGTTCCAGAGGGGAATCCTCGGTGAGGCAAAATAAGAAGTTTATCAATAGAAGGGGAAGATGGTATTTCTTTTTCAGTTGCCCATAAGCTTCCAGAATTGTGGAGAAAGTCATCGCAAATGGCAGGAGTGGGGAGAGGTGTTGGAAATCGTAATTTTCCCAGGCGGGCAGATCCATCCCGGTGTGTAACTTCAAAATATTTGGTCATTGTAAGAATTCTAGTTGTGCCATATTAGGAGGATAGGTTGATAAATTTTACATCATCGGATAGAGTTTCTAAAATTGTTTGGGGCCAATTGTTATGTGCGAATGTGAAGGCTGTTTCGGGGTGGAGAGAAACTAGAGTTGAGATTCCAACTGCGGCTTGTTTGAGTGAAATTGAGTCAGTAGTAAATGGAATTTCTGCAGTGAGAGGATATGTGTGGGATAGACTATAGGGGAAAGGACCAAAAGGTGGTTTTACGTATAAAATTTCACTATAATTGGAAGTAGAGAAAGGAGGAACAATATCTGTTGTTAATAGCACATTTGTTCCAATATTGATTCGGGATAGGTGATTATGGTGTCTTACTATTTCGGGCCGAAGGGGACTCAAATCGGAAATGTGGAAAAATGTTCCTTTCACAGAGGGATCCTGTCTTTCGAGTTGTGCAGAATATTGAAATAGTGCTCGACATCCATCAAGCATGGCGGGGTGGGAAGCAGATCTGAGTTCGACTAGTTCGAGAAGATTTCCTTCTTTTATTGCAACTTTGATTCTCTTTAATTCTCCAAAACTAACGTAAAGGTTGTGCTCTGCCAACAAAGATTCACACTCTAATTTAGATAAATTTTGGAGTTCGGATGGTGTATAGGCAGAACATACGGGGCAATAGCAAGGAAAATGATCTAAATCTACAAGTTGTTTTGTTCCTTGAGTGGTGAGATATGACCCCCGTCTAGCGTACAGGGCATAAGCAGCAGAGTCGAATAAATCGCAACCTGCAGCGACTGCTAGAGCAAACATCATTGGATGGCCAGCGCCAAAAAGATGAACAATAGCGTCGAATCCAAGACCACGTTTAGTAGCCATGATGATATCAACGACATCTTTAAACCTATATTGTGTAAGTAGGGGAACGGCGGCCCCGATGGGGAAAACGTCGAATCCGAGAGCATAGGCATGCTTAGCCGCTTGTTCTCGTAAATCAAGATGGGTAGAACCTTGGATGGGGGCGGATATGAGCATATCACCATCGACTAATGATTTGGATAGTTCCAATCGTTCGAATGTGGTTTCTAAATCTAGCTGGGCGGTTTCAAGAGGGGCATCGGGGGGAGTGGGTATATCAAGAGGAGTTGCGATATCAGAACCTATAGCATTCTGGAAATGAATAATTTCAGAAGTGGTGACATCTACATTTCCGTATTCTGCTAGCTGGAAAGACCCTGAATCAGTCATAATTGCACCGGGGAAATCTAAGAATTCATGGAGCCCTTTCTCAAGGGATTCGGCGTGGAGGTGATCATCTTGGTGGATGATGTAAGAGTTAGTTATGAGGATTTGGGCACCGAATTTCGAGGCTAGAGTTGATGGGGAAATGGTTTGTAATTTTGGATTTATCACGGGGAGAAGTGCAGGGGTTTCAACTACGACATTAGATCTAGGAACTGTAAAATGTCCAATTCTACCGTTTGCATCACAATCACGGAGATCAAAAAGGCCCTGAGTCATTGGAGTGCCATAAGGGTGTATGAAGCAAAAGTAGTTCGTAAAAAAAGTGACAAATGAGAAGTTGACATGGTGGGGGAATTAAAGCCAAAAAATATAATAAGGTGGTGGGCAAAAAAGGAACAAGTGAGATAAAAGGTATAAATGAAGAAAGATTTGATTACGGTGAATATTGATGTGGGGGGAACTTTTACAGATGGATTTTTCGCGTGGGGGAATAGATTAGTCTCTGCGAAAGTCCCAACTACAGGGCACGATTTGACGGTTGGTTTTATGGAATGTATTGAAAGTGGGGCTGAAAAAATGGAAATGGGCCTATCTGAATTTTTATCGAAGGCTAGTATGGTTAGATTCTCTACTACAATGGGGACTAATGCCATTATAGAAAAAAAGGGGATGCAAATTGGGTTACTAGTCACTTCTGGGCAAGAGGGAGAGCTTTATTCTGTAGAAGGTGAATTCAAAGTCAGCGATTATTTTGTCAATCCAGAATTGATAGAAGGTGTAGAGGAAGAAATTGACATAGAAGGAAAGGTAATCATAAAACCAAAAGTAGAACAAACGCTAAAAGCCGTAAAAAAATTGCAAGAATCCGGGGCTCGAATGATAGTGATTTCATTGAAGAATAGTTATTGGAACGATGCCAATGAAAGAGAGGTTAAAAGATTAATTCAAGAAGAATACCCTCGCCACTATTTAGGATCAGTTCCTACATTAGCTTCGTTTGAAGTTTCATCTCGTCCTGATGATTACCGTAGATTGAATACAGTCGTGGGAAACGCATATATTCATCGTCCGATGAAAGTTTCATTATACAGAGCAGAAGACAAAATAAGGTCTCACATATATAATAAACCTCTATTTATTGGCCACTCTAGTGGGGGGGTTGCGGCAGTAGCTAAGACGAGAGCGATAGATACTCTGAATTCAGGACCAGTTGCGGGAGTTTTTGGGGTTAAAGCTCTCTCGGATGAATATCAGGTAGACATTATTGGAGCAGATATGGGAGGTACTAGTTTGGATCTGAGTGTTGTAAGAAAAGGAGAACTTCCATTAGAATTAAGTCATGAAATAGAAGGATTACCAACACATATTCCCGCAATAGCAGTTCAAACAATAGGGGCGGGGGGAGGTTCAATAGCAAAGGTGGTACAGGGAGAACTCCAAATAGGTCCGGAATCCGTGGGTGCAAATCCCGGTCCAGCTTGTTTTGGGAAGGGTGGAAAAATGGCAACAGTGACTGATGCTGATGTAGTTTTAGGCAGAATAAGTTCAGATTTTTTCCTAGGGGGAAGATTGGAATTATCAGTGGATAAAGCCCGGAAAGCTATGGAAGAGCACGTGGTTGGGGAGAGGAAAAATAAAATCGAAGAAGCAGCAAATGAAATAATAGAAGGTGTTGAACAAAAAGTAAAGGACTCGATCGTAAAAGTAGGTTCAGGGATTGACACTGTTGTGGCTTATGGGGGTGCTGGGCCCATGCACATGACAGGGTTAGTTAAAGAAAAGGGCATAAAAAGGATAATAATTACACCGCATTCGGCTATTTTTTCTGCGTTTGGGGAATCAATGATGGGCATTCTCCATACATACACGAGACCACTGTTGCAAAAATCCAATGTAGAAGAATTAATTAATCAGATGAAAATGGATGCAGAGAAAGATATGAAATCTGAGGGATTTTCTTCAGATGAGATCAAATTCGATGTAGATGCCATAAGTTATGATCCGAGTGAGAGAGTAGATGGATTTGTGCCTATAGAAAAAAAGAGAAAGAAAGATGAGCTTGTTACATTAAGGCTTCATGCTAGAGGCGAGGCTCCAGTATCTGTTTTTACGAGGGGAAAATGTGGAGAAGAAAATCCAGAAATTGCCAAAATAGGAGAACGAGAAGTGATATGGGGAGATGAGAAAATATCTACTCCAGTGTTTATATTTGAAAAATTGCAGAAGGGAGCAATTGTAGAAGGACCAGCGATCATTGAGTCAATAGACACTACAATACCAATTGTGGAGGGTACTTTTTTTCGGGTGGATGTCATAGGAAACGGGATCATAGGATCCAAACGATCAGATATCGTGGTTTCATAAATCCAAGGTGAAGAAGTGGGATTAAAGAGATCCCATTAAGTTGTGGATAGTCTCGGGCGGGGTTTGAATAGGAATGGTCCATTCACTAGATAGGAGTGTATTGCAAGGGATAGAATCAAGGAATGTGTTGACTGAATCAATTTCGGGGGAAAAGGTAGAAGAGGGAATTCCAAGGGCGAAATGAATACCAGAATCTTGTGCAGATTCTATAGATTTTTCTGGAGAAGGTGTCGATCCAGTTACCAAATCGAACCCCAAATCTGCTGCACCTTTAATTTGAGTAGGAGAAGTTTCTCGAGTGATTAATGCTCCGAAAGCTTCGTAATGGGCTATGATGTTGGGCAGAGGAGAGAGTGTTTGTACATAAAGAGGGTCGGATAGGGACAATCCGTTGGGATCGAGGAGTGCAATTCCATCTGCCCCAGATTCTAGATAAGAGTTAGCAAGTTGAGAAAGAGCCTCCTCAACAGAAAAAAGAACTTCTTCCCTGATTGAATCATCATTTTTACTAGAAGGAGATAGGAGAGAATTTGATATAATTTCTGGACTGGATATCCCACCTATAATAGCGCAGTCGAGAGATTCTTTTAGGCGGGATGTTACAGACAAAACTTGGGGAATTCTTCCACCGGTTAAGATGGAATCCACATCCATATTGAGGGCATCTTCCATGGTGTGAATATGTCCATCCTCGTGAGGATGCAGATAGCCCATCGCCGTAGTTTCTAGTGTTGTATCGAAAGAAACACAAAGTGCAGGTAGATCGAACAGATCTACAGCATTATGCAAAGATTCATAAAGGTTGTTTTCATTGGATTCCATTTCAGCTACATCAAAAGAAGAAAGTTTTGCTGCGAGCTCATAAAGCCAGATTAAAGGGGAAGGATTGGGTCCGAAAAGTGATAGAAATGAATCCATTAGATGTGTTAATTAGGGGAAGCGGCAGGGGGTCGGAGTAGCAATGCTGATCCACCAGCACATAAAGCCAATCCTGCACCGATTAGGAAGGTCGCAGTCCAGCCAGCAGATACGACAAGCCATCCAGCAACAGCCCCACCGAATATACCTCCCCATACTTTTCCAGAGTAGAGAAGAGCATAGTTTGCAGATGAATTTTTTGAACCATAATAATCTGCGACAACACTAGGGAATAAGGTGTATTGAGGGCTCCAGAAAAACGTTGCTATGAATACAGAGAAGATGAAACCTATACTGAGACCCATATAACCGAAGAAGAGAGTCCCAAGAAGGCCTAAACCACAAAGGGCGAATGAAATTGCCATCGCACGTTCACGGCTAAATCCAAGTGAAATTCCAGGAATACGGTCATCTGAGATATATCCCACAACCAACCGTCCAACCCCACCTGCGATGGGGAGTATAGTTGCAGATGCAGTCACCGCCGCAAAGGTCAAGCCTAGATTTTCAGCTAGTAGAACTACTTTTGCTGTCAAGGTTAGACCGGCACCACTTACTGCGACAAACATTAAATACATTAACCAAAACTGCCAAGTTTTGATCATTTGACCTGACGTGAATTCGTTGGATTGGGATGGTGATTGAGTGGATTTTTTCTCAGAAACCGATTTGGTGATATTGGTTTTAAGCCAGTTTTCAGGGGGGTCTCGAAGGATAATTGCCCCCACAATAACTCCGATTAGTATCAATAGACCCATGTTTTGGAGGACATCGGGATAGCCAGCTGCAGTTGCATTTACTCTAACGTAGGGTATAAAAAGAGCACTCCCACCGGCAAAAGCCATTGTTCCTATTCCTGTTGTAAGCCCTCTTCGGTCTGGGAACCATTTTAGAGCCGTGTTAACAGCCACGGTGTAGATGATACCCACACCAATTGCCCCTATAGAATATAGAACGTATATTTGCCACACTTCGGTTGCCTGAGAAATTCCAATGTAACCCCCACCAGCTAGAATTCCTGCGAGAAGAGTTAATTTCTGAGGACCATACCTATCCCTCCACCAACCGACGGGGAATTGAGATCCTGCTTGGAATATAACAAAGAGTGTGAATACCACGCCTAAAACACTTAACGGAACGCCTAGACTATCTGCCATGGGGCCTTCGATAGAAGACCATACGTACTGATAGGGACTGACTAAACCCATCATTAATGCTGCGGCTATAATTTGCCACCATCTAGAAAAACCCAATATCTCGCGGGAAAGCGCCGGATAATCGGGAGATGAACTATTCATGGTAGAGAGAAGTTGTCTGTAGGCATTATAGTTACGAGTGTGAAAATTAGATGGAATTAGATGTTTTGAACATCTAGTAAGTTGTGTGCAATGATGATCGATTGATCGGCGTGTAAAGAGACGGGTCCGAGATTAATGGTTGTTTGAATGTATGCATTCAATATGTCAAGTTCAGAAGGGGAGAAATTTTGATGATCTGAAAGAATGAATATGGGTTCGGGAGGGAACACGAATGTTTGAGAGGAAAGACCACGCTCATCTAGGTGGATGAAAGTTCCACTTGGATCAACAGAATTTAACAATGACTTAAGGTCCCGTTTCGAAATGTAGATTCCAGGGGTACTCTCTAGTTCAATTTGGCCAACGATTTCTGGTATTTTTTCTAACGCTTTTTTTATCAAAGCTGCAATACACCTCTCATCGGGATGTAAATAACGTGTTTCGGAGCTTTCAATTCGAATAGAAATTTTGTTTTGTAATAAAAGATAAACTCGGACATTGTTCCGTAGTGCATGTGAAGTCAGAAGAGATGCCCCGACACACCTACAAAGTATATCCATTCTCCCTCCACTTCCGGGGAGGTCATTGAGAGAAAAATCAGGTGTTATTGTTGCGGTGTGACTTATCACTATGAATTGCCGCATAGACCCATTTTTATTACAAGGGGTAAATCTCCATCGGTATATAGTGACCATTGTTAGGCAAAAATAGTTGGGACGAATGCAGAATTACTTAAGTTTTATCAATAATAGTAGTACATAGAGATGGATCTGTTTGAACAAGTGGAAGAGATAATGGGTCAGGGAGAGATTTGTGATTCTTGCTTAGGTCAGATATTTGCAAATAGAGGACATGGTTTGACTAATAGAGAGAGAGGGAGGGCTTGGAAAACCGTATTGGCCATGGAAAATGAGAAAATTGTGGAAAGGGAAGTGGATTGTTGGGTGTGTTTGGGGGAAAGTTATCGATTTAGAGAATGGGCGGATTTGGCCGTGGCAGAAGTTAGAGAAATTGAATTTGAAACGTATAAAATTGGCACTAAGATGTCTCCGTTACTTGACGAGAATGCTAAATTATTAAGGGAGCTCGTGGGAATATCAGTAGATTCAGGTGAGTTTCTCAAAACAGAAATGAATCGAGAGGTTGGGAAAATTATAGGAGATAGGACGGGGAAATCTTTTCAAGAGGATAGTCCAGATATAGTGATACTGTTGGATGTTTCGACTAGATCTGTCGAGATTCAGGTGAGTCCAATATGCATATATGGGAGGTATAAGAAATTGATCAGAGGGATTCCGCAAACTAAATGGCCATGTGGCGAATGCAAGGGGAAAGGAACAAATTCAGAGGGTGTATGTGAGCGGTGCGGTGGTTCTGGAAAGCAATACGAAGAGAGTGTGCAAGAGTTGATAGATTCGGTGGCAATTGGGGCTACAGAAGGGGAGAGTTCTACATTCCATGGTGCAGGGAGAGAAGATATTGATGCGAAAATGGTGGGTACAGGGAGACCATTTGTAGTAGAAATTAAAACCCCTAAAAAAAGGTCTGTAGATCTTCAAATATTAGAAGAAAGTATGAACGAAGCTGCAACTGGGAAAGTAGAAGTGGAACTAGAAGGTATCGTGAGTAGAAAAATGGTGGCACATATAAAAGAGTTGCCTGCGTCAAAAACATACGAAGTTGGAGTTAAATTTGAAGATGTTGTAGAAAAAAAATTATTAAAAAAAGCGCTCGAGGTGTTAGAAGGGGTTGAAATTGAACAAGAGACCCCTACGAGAGTTATCCATAGGAGGGCAGATAAAACTAGAGTGAGAAAAGTGTATTCTGCGAAGGGAGAGCTGATAAGTCCTACGGGAGCGAATTTAGAAATCCACGGGGAAAAGGGACTTTACATAAAAGAACTAGTTAGCGGAGACAATGGTAGAACAAAGCCTAACTTGGCGGAGTTAGTAGGAGTAGAAGCCGTGGTAGAAACATTAGATGTGATTTCAGTAGTTGCGGAGGGTGGTAGTTTCCGTGTTCCAGAGTATATGCTTAGGCAAAAAGAAAGTAAGGATATGGAGAAATAATGGCCATAATTGGCGTGGATGAAGCGGGAAAGGGACCAGTGATAGGATCGATGTTTGTTGTGGCAGCTAGGGTACAGTCAGAAGAGGACTTGCCGGATGACGTGGTGGATTCAAAAAAAATCACGGCAAGACGTAGGGAAGAAATTGCAGACAAACTCGTCGAAGTGGAATCTTTCTCGATGAGTGCACAAGAAGTAACCATCGAAGAAATTGATAGACCGGATTCGAATATGAACATATTAACTGCAGAAGCTCATGCGAGGGCGATATCAGAAATAGCTGAAAATGGAGATTACATATATGTGGATGCTGCCGATGTCAATCCGGAGCGTTTTGCTAGGAGGGTTCTAGATGGATTGAATGTGGAAGTTCAGATTATTTCAGAGCACAGAGCGGATCAAAAGTATCCAATTGTTAGTGCAGCGAGCATACTCGCAAAAGTAGCGAGGGATTCGCATGTTTCGGATTTGGCCAGGACATATGAGGATATTGGCAGTGGTTATCCTTCAGATAGTAGAACTATAGATTTTTTGGAGAGATATATTTTAGAGAATGGGACATTGCCCAATTGCGCGCGTAAATCCTGGAAAACAAGTAAAGATATAATGGGAAGAAACGCTCAAAAATCGATTGAAGAGTGGGATTAAAATATAATTTATTTTAATTTAAGTAAGAATTTTAGAATGTCACCATAGGCGGGACGTGTTATGAGTACCCCTATGAGAACGCCTAAAATTGTTACTATCGCAAAACCACGGAGGTCGCCGAGTGAAAGTACAGCTAAGGGGCTCAGTGCAACTATGGTCGTCACTGCTGCTGCTCCAATGATCCAAAATGCTGCCCTGAAGCGATTACGGAATATTCTTGCTGAGGAAACAGAGCCTTCGGCCATGACTTCATCTGCGATGATGATTAAATCATCCACACCTGTTCCAATAACTGCTATAAATCCTGCAATGTGGGAGAGGTCCAACGCTAGGCCAATACCAGAAGAGAAACCCAATAGGATGATAACTTCAGATAATGCAGTGATAACCATGGGGAAGGCTACTTTTATTTCACCATAACGGAAGAACACTACTGCGGCGACTGCCAAGATGGCGATTAGGCCTATAAGAAATGAGTAGATTTTGAAATTCTCTGCCAAACTGGGAGAAACAAAATTGATTGTTCCAGAATCTAAATCGAGTGGTGCAGGTAACGCTCCAGCTCGGAGATTAAGACGAAGAGAATCTGCATTCGTTCTGTTTGTAGAGGTCATAACAAAATTCTTACTGTTGATGAACTCCCCTTTCGCCAATGAAGTAGAAAGACCGGGGGAGATAGATGCGGAGTAAACGATATCCCCATCTAAGACGGTATGAATGCAATATCGCAGTTCTCGGGGGATTGAATTTGTACAAGTATTAGAATTGCTTTGAGAAGAAAATCCGTATTGCTGCATGTACATCTGAAAATTCGAAGCTCCTTCTTCTGTCAAAGTGACAGGTACATGGGGAGACCCAATAGAAATAGTTGGGTCCTGAACGGTTCCAACGGTTGCTATGTCATCTTGTGTAAGTACGACTACAGTTCCCCATTCGTTAGTTTCGGTTGGGAATTGGATCATTACCTCCACTGATCCACGTTTTTCGACTAATTTTCGGACTTCATTGCTATTATAATTGGGAACCTCAATTATGATAAAATATTGACCAGATGGTGTTGTTGATTGTTGTACGGTTGCACCGGTAAGTCCAGATTCATCAAATTTTTTGTTAAGCACTTCAAGAGTAGTTTTTCGAGTTTGTGCAGTGACCCCTGGGCGGATTTCACCATGAGATAGGTTGGCACGAGAAAGGGCCAATCTGAAATCTTCTACCGGGATATCTGCAAATATTTCAAAAGTCCCAATCCCGTCTGGTCCTATTTTGGCATCGACGTCGCTGCGAGATAAAGAGGGAAATTGGCTTAACATGGTTTCTTCTACATTTGATTCCTGATATCCGATGAAAGACACTTCTTCTACAGTCCAACCAACAAGCGGGGCCCGTACACGGGTGCCACCGGAAAGATCTAGTCCATAACTGAGGTTTAGATCCAAGCTATCGGAAGTAGAGGTGGAAGTTGATCCGATAGGAGAGATGACAATCACACTGAGGATTAGAAGAATTGAAAGGGCCAAGATACGCCAATTGGAACGAATATTCATTGCTGACCCTCGATGTACCAACGTAGGAGACTAAAGTTTAAGAGATAGGTGTTGAGCAAATCCACAAGTAAGCCGAAAATAAGTACCACACCAATCGAGGTTAGAAGATCGACACCGAATAAAAATGAGGATATGGTCATAACGGTGATTGCAGAAAGTGATGTGAAAGTCATAGTAAGTCCAGTTCTCATAGCATTGTAAGTAGATTCGTAGAAGTTCCCTTTACGCTTTAATATATGATTTGTAAGTAATATATCAGAATCGACACTATATCCTATTAACATTAATAAGGCTGCCACAGTACCCAAAGATAGTTGAATGCCCAGCAAATTCATAATAGCAAGAGGAATTAGAATGTCTCCTAAAGCAGAGAGGACTACTGCTACTGAAGGAATTAATTTTCTGAATAAAAAGAAAACAACAATAGCCATTCCAATAAACGCCATCATGATGCCAAGTAGTGCTAATGTTTGAGATTCTGCTCCAAAACTCGGGGAAGTACTTTGGACTGCTAAAACCTCGAAGCCAGCATTGTTTGAAGCAAGTTCTAACTGTTCGGGTTGAACGGTGGAGGATTGGAATGTGACTATATATGCATTAGTTTGGGTTGCAATAGGCCGGATAGAATCGATAGGCCAATCAAATGTTGAATAAATGGGATCAGTTCCGCCATCAGAAATTAATGTAATTTCAGTTCCGCCAGTGAATTCTATTCCGGGGTTAACAGGTAATCCTGTAGCGAGATACCACCCGCCCAATACTAGAATTGAGACCAATAAAAGAGTCAGAGGTATAGAAGCGAGTTGTTTATTCGAATATTTCTTAAAAGGAAAAGATTCGACGTTGAACTCAAACATACGAATTAGCGGTGTTAGTTAGAGCGGATAAAGCTTACTACAGCGAATTTGTAAATCGGTAACGAAGAGAAGGTAAGAATTACAGTCGGTCGCTACTAAAGCCTATCATGGAAAAGGTCCCAGAAAGGTCAGAAATTGCTCAAAAATATAAATGGGATTTGGAAAGTATATATTCTGAAAATGGTGAATGGAGAAATTCACTTGAGATTGTCAAGAAAAGATTGGATGGATTTGAACTATATGAAGGAAGGGTTTGTGAAAGTGGAGATACTTTACTAGAGTTATTGGATCTATCGGAGTCAGTGATGCGAGAGATGGGAATGGTGATTTCATATGCAAAATTGCACTCCGATGAAGACAGAAGAAACCAAAAATATCAATCTATGTTGATTGAAGCTAGATCGGTGG
>CEUL01150263.1_pt1 | contig 48088 bp, 46 predicted proteins | sample 427021 | NCBI WGS metagenome assembly CEUL01 (sample SAMEA2622800, study PRJEB7988) | marine metagenome | isolation source: saline water (ENVO:00002010), including | reverse complement strand
AAATTCCCATACATCTTCAAATCCCATTAACTTATGCATATTAGGTAGAGTTAACCTCGGTACTGACACATTGTCTGAGGTTCCTTCATTAAATAAAGTCCTATAGGCTGAGTCTAATGCTCCGGCTGCAGTAAGAAAACTTAAGCCAGGGAAAATTGATATATTAAATCCTAATCTCTCTAAATGTTTACTGTCTAAAATTGGTGTTTTACCAAAATCTGACATATTTGCTAGAAGAGGTGTATCAGGAAAAGAATTACCAATTTCAGCAATCTCTTCTTCTGATTCGGGTGCTTCAACAAATACTACGTCAGCACCTGCTTCTTGAAAGGCTTTTCCTCTCTTTATAGCAACATCAAGACCTAGATCAGTTCTAGAGTCGGTTCTTGCAATTATTAATAAGTTTTCATCCTTACGTGAATCTACTGCGACTTTAATCTTATCTACCATATCTTCTAATGGGACTACTTTACGGCCTGGTGTATGACCGCATTTTTTTGGTATTTCCTGATCTTCAAGTTGTATAGCGCAACAACCCGCATCTTCGAACCCTTCAATAGTATGTTTGACGTTTAATAGACCACCAAATCCTGTATCAGCATCGCATATAAGGGGTGTTTTAGTTCCATTTGCTATTTTTCGAACCCTTTCTACAACATCTGAATAGGATGCAAGGCCTGCGTCAGGTAATCCTAGATGGGATGCTGCTATACCATATCCTGTCATATAAAGGGCTTTAAAACCTATTCTATCAGCAACTTTTGCTGAAATCATATCGTAAACCCCAGCACCGAGTATAAATTCACCGGATTTAAGTTGGGTTGCCAAAATTCTTCTTTTTTCTGTTGCTTCCATAGACCTGCTCCTAAAATATAGTATTTTTAACTGGGTGATTTTTCATGCCAAACAGTTTCTGTTTGATAGGCATGTGCAATTTGATACAAAAGACCCTCTGAAAAAGGCCTTCCTGTTAACTGAAAGGCAGTAGGTAAACCATTTTCTGTAAATCCACATGGTACAGATAATGCTGGAATTCCTAAATAGTTAGTAGGTCTAGTGCACCAACTAATCGATGCTATTGTATCAGCCATTTTTTCGCCAGCAGCGACATCAGTTTCATCTATACGGGGTACAGCAAAAGGCATACCTGGTACGATCATCGCATCTACATTTTTTAAAGATTTTTGTATGAATTGATCTAATAGATATGGTCTCATGTCGAGTGCCTGAATATATTTATGTCCAGGAATATATAGTCCTGGCTCATATCTTGTTCTTACTTGGATTTGATATTCGTCAGACCTTTCAGAAAGCCATTTTGAGTGTATAGCACATGCTTCAGTCGGAAAAACTATATTTGAGAGGTTTGTTATTAAGTGCATATCCGGTAGGTCTACTTCAACAATCTCAACATTTAGACCTTGAAAAACCTTAATCACCTCATTAATTTTCTCTTTAATTTCATTAGTTGCTATTTCAAAAAAATAACTATTTGGAAGTCCAATTCTTAAATTTGATATATCTTTTCCACAAAATTCTTCAAAGTTTTTATGTTGTCTATTTGAGGTCGTAGTGTCTTCTTGATCATATCCAGATATAACGTCAGTTATTCGTGCATTATCTTTTACTGTACGAGTAAGTGGTCCAACTGTGTCCATTGAATAACTTAGTGGCATAATTCCATATCTACTTATCAAACCATGTGTTGGTTTTAGGCCAACAACTCCACATGCTGCAGCTGGAAGTCTAACAGATCCACCAGTATCTGACCCAAGTGAAGCAAAAACAGCTCTAGCTCCAACTGAAGAGCCACTTCCGCTGGATGATCCGCCTGTAATGTGTTCATTGTTCCATGGGTTTCGGCAATTTCCCCAGTGTTCATTATGTCCTGTAGCGCCTGTGGCGAATTCTGCCATGTTTAAGGTTCCAATATCTAGAGCTCCTTCCGTATCTAAGCGACTTAGCACCGTAGATGTTTTATCAGCAACCCAGTTTTTTCTTATTTTTGATCCACAAGTTGATACTCTTCCTTTTCGGTAATACATATCTTTATGTGCCATGGGAATTCCAAAAAGTTTTCCTTCTTTATTTTTTTCATTATCAAATGATTTTGCTTTATCCATGGCTTTATCAAAGTCAAAGGAGATATAACAATTTAATTTTTTTTGCATTTCCTCAGATCTTATTATTGAAGCCTCGGTAACCTCTGAAACTTTAATTTCTCTTGATTTGAGAGATTCAACGAGTGATATGATATTTCTATTAAGAATTTCTTTCGAATTCATAGTTATTTTTCCTCTGCATATTTCTCTAGGATCGAGGTAAAACCAATAGGTTCTGATTCGAACGGTAATCTTTCTGTAGCTTTATCTATAGATTTAATAAGTAAGGATAAATTCTCAGAAAGCTGATGCTCCCGGCCTGGATCTAAATCTCTTCCAATAAAATCTCTAGTTATAGATTTAACAGTATCTGTTTTTATTTTGCTCATTTTCTGTTTCCTCTAATCACTCGCTAAGTAACTATTACTATATACATAACTGCAAGAGCCATGCCATATTAATATGTATCAAAAATTATAAACATTAACTGGTCAGCAATAATGAATAATGACTTAATAAAGAAAAATAATAAAGACCTTACCCTACACTTAGCTAATGATCTAATTAATGTTAGCAAAAATGGTTTATCTGAAAATGATATAATACAGGTAGAGCATCTTGTACTTGACTATCTTGGTGTTTGTCTCAGGGGTGGTACCATGCCATGGAGTAAATCGTTAAAGGAATGGGGGAGCAGGACAAAAGGATCTGGAATTTCCCCTGTATTTGGTGGTGGATATAGCACTGTACCATCTATAGCAGCTTTAATTAATGCCACAGCAGCCCATGGAATGGAACTTGACGATACTCACGATACCTCAGTATCACATCCTGGAGCTGTTGTAATATCAGTTGCATTTGCCGTTGGTTCTACTACTGGATCTAGTAGTAGAAGTATAGCAAATGCTATAGCTCTAGGTTATGAAACAATAGGACGTATTGGAAGGGCAACTAGAGCCGACAAAATTATAGAACATGGTTTTCATCCAACTGCTTTATTTGGAGGCTTTGCAGCAACATCAACTGCAGGTTTACTCTTAAATTTAAATGCCGAAAAATTAACTCGAGCCTGGGGTTTGATGCTTTCAATGGCTGGTGGGTCTATGCAGTTTTCTGAAGACCCTTTAGGCACAACTGTAAAGCGTCTTCACGCAGGTTATGGTGCCCATAATGGAATTCTTGCAGCTGAGTTTGCCAGTTTAGGTATTGATGGCCCTAGTCAAGCATTTGATGGTCGTTATGGATTATGCAATATCTTTGGTTTTGAACCGTTATTAGAAGCACTCACAAAAAATTCTGATGATGAACTCGAAATTCATAAAATTAGCATGAAGCCCTATCCTTGCTGTCGTCTATTTCATTCCACTATAGATGCACTCCGTGAAGTTACTGATGATTTCAGTATTAATCCCTCAGAAATAAAAGAGATAAGGGTTGGTGGGCCTTCTATAATGGTATCTCAGCATATGATGAGGAGGCCAAATTCTGTTATGGCTGCACAATATAGTCTACCTTATACAATGGGAGCTAGCATTATTTACGGTCCTACAGAATATTCAGCATATGAGAGTTGTAACTTGGGTAATAATAATATTTTAAAGATTGCTGACAAGGTTCATGCCTACAATGACAAGTCTTTAGATGAGGCCTTTCCGGAACATTTTGGAAGCTGGGTTGAGTTAGATTCTATTGGTAATAGTACAAGAAGGGTTGAAGTTTTGGATAGTTTTGGCACACCTTCAAATCCAATGCCAGAGTCTGCAATTATTCAGAAGCTAGGTTCTCTTATAACTCCATTAGATACACAATTGACAGCTGAAAAAATATCTCACTATTTAAAACATTTCTTTAGCAATCAACATAGTCCAGTGCTAGAATTTGCAAATTGTTTTACTGAAGAAATTAATTAATTTTTTATTGATGAAGGTTTAAATAATGGATGATTTAAATATTGTAAAGGATGCTAGTCGAGTTTTAGATACTATTAATTCTGGTGGTGTTGGAATAATACCGCTTGATGTAGCATACGCTGTTATTGGTAATTCTGAATCTGCAATAAAACGAATTTTTTCCGCAAAAAACCGTTCTTTTGAAAAACCAAGTGGTATGTTTAGTAACTGGGATCTTTTTAATGAGATACAGATTGTTGGTCAAAGAGAAAGAGATATAGTTAAGTGCATAACTATTGATAATAATCTCCCCATGTCCAGCGTAGCTCCATTTCTTCATGAGCATCCTATATTTAAAGAAGTTGATTCTTTTGTCCTAAAAAACTCATCTAAGTCAGGCACAATAGATATGTTAATGAATGCTGGTGATCTTCACAATGAAATGACAAAACAAAGTCTAGAACGTAATACGCCAGTTTTTGGTTCATCGGCAAATACTTCATTACAAGGAAGTAAGTATAAACTCGAAGATATTGAAGAGCCAGTCAGAAAAGCTGCTGATATTGAAATAGACTATGGTATTTCAAAATATCATAATGTCCAAGGTCGTTCTAGCAGTATAATTGACTTACGTGATTTTAAGACAATTAGAGTGGGTGTTTGTTATGAAGAAATCTGCCGACTGTTTAAGTTAAATTTCTCAATTGACCTGATAGAAATTGGTACTGCAGAAGAGCGAGCAGCCTTAAAATAGTATTTTTATACATATATATATGTATTTAACTATTCATAAACTTTTTTGAGTATCTAACCACCCAACAATATTACCGCCAAGTTTTTGATCAACATAACCTTGTGCGACTTTGACTGCGTTTCTAACTTTAACAATATCTATACCTGTTTCATATCCGCTTTGATTAAGCATAAAAACAAGGTCTTCTGTAGCTAGATTCCCAGTAGCGCCAGGAGCAAATGGACATCCGCCTAATCCACCTATAGAGCTATCAAACTTCCTTACTCCATGTTGAAGCGCAACCCAGGCTAATAGTAAGCCCATTCCTCGTGTATCATGAAAATGACCAGCAAGTTTTTTTGGTTCATGAGAAATAACAAGAGCTTTAAATAATTCATCAACCTGTTGGGGGTTACCTCCACCAGTAGTATCGGCAATAACTAATTCATCAGCTCCAGCAGTATCTAATTTATCAGCAATTTTCAAAACCTCTATAGGATTGACATAATTTTCAAATGGGCAATGAAGGGCGGTTGAAATATAACAACGTGCTCTAATTCCTTCGTTATTAGCGCGTCGTATTACATCAAGATTTACTTTTAGAGCTTCGTCTAAAGACATATTAATGTTTTTACGATTCATTGTATCTGTAGAGGCGAGAACTAAAGCAATAGTTTTTGCTCCACTTTCAGTGGCGCGTTCATATCCTTTCAAATTTGGTACAAGAGCTTCAAAATGAAGGCCGGGTTTTTTTGGTAGAGACTGATATAATTCTTTAGCATCAGACATTTGTGGTACAGCTTTAGGAGATACAAAACTTGTTACTTCAATAGATTTTATGCCCGAAGCAATTAAGGCTGAAAGAATTTCCAACTTAGAATCAGTATGTACGTGTTTGGATTGATTTTGCAGTCCATCTCTTAGTCCAACTTCATGAACAATAACTTTTTCCATCATATATCTCTCCAAGTTGGTTTATTTAGTTTATAATATTTTTTTCTTTGAGGATTTTAATTTGGTCCTGGCTTAAATTTAATAAGTTTGTAAGCACTTCGTTTGTTTGTTGACCTAAAAGTGGCGGTGAAGAAAAGTTTTCAGAAGTTGTATCACTTAATTTAATTGGATTTCCTGGCATTTTAACTGAGCCCTCAACAGGGTGGGCAACATCTACCACCATGTTTCTAGAAAGGGCCTGCTCATCGTTTAATGCATGTTCAAAATCATTAACAGGAGCACAGGGAATACGAGCTTCTGTAAGTTTTGTTAACCAATAATCACATTTTTGTGTTTTTAATTTGGTAATTAGCTCATTCTCAATATCTTTTTTAGCTTTTAATCTACCTGGTTGAGTCTCGTATAAATCGTTTCGTAGGGCATTAATATCTACTACATCTAAAAAACGAGACCATGCATCATCAGTTATTACAGCAATAATTAACCATCGATCTCGTGTAGGAAAGGTATTATAAGGAACGTGAACAAAATGAGAATTTCCTATCGGACCTGGTATTTCACCAGATAGAAAATACATAGTTGCCATATAGTTAAGTAGTGATAATTGACAGTCTTGCATTGAAATATCAACATGTTGGCCTTTACCTGTTAATGCTCGTGCATTGACCGCACTTAGTATTCCTATTGCAGCAAACATACCTCCACCTAGATCTCCTATAGGTATTCCTGCTCTTGTGGGGGGTGAGTCTGGATGACCTGTAATTGACATGCCGCCTCCATAACCTTGTGCTACTTGGTCAAATGCAGGTCTATTAAAGGCTGGTCCGTCTTCCCCAAAACCAGTTACAGTGCATGTGATTATCTTTGGATTGATTAACTTTAGGTCATCAAAATGAATTCCTAGCCTTTTAGTAACGCCTGGTGAAAAATTAGATATTATAATATCTGCTTTACGCGCAAGATCATAAAAAAGGTTTTTTCCTTCATTGTTTTTTAGATCTATACAAACGCTTTCTTTATTTCGATTAAGTGTTAAAAAATAAGCACCCATACCATTTAGAGAATTTGCAGTATCTTTTGCTAATAATCCACGGGTCATCTCACCTTTTTCTGGGGGCTCAATCTTGATTGTCCTTGCGCCAAGGTCAGCTAGAACCATTCCAGCAAATGGACCTGAGAGCATATGAGTCAGGTCTAAAACTATCAGATCTGAAAGTGGCCTCATTTAATAGCTCCTATTAAAATTTATACTTCCAAAAGTTGCTATAACAACTTACGGTTAATATAAGATAGCGTCAATGAACTAAGATCATGATTATTATAATAGAATTTTATTTATAATATTTTATATTCATATAGGAGGGTTTATGACTGATACTTTGTATTCAAATATTGGATATGATGCACATACAATAGGGTTTGGTGAAAAACCTGGTATCGCTGTTGTTGATTTTCAAATAGGATTTACAGATCCTAATGGTCCTTTCTCTTCTGCTCTAGTTGAGAGAGCAATATGTAATACAGCAAGGGTTCTTGAGGCGGCAAGAAAAGCTAATGTGCCTGTTGCTAATTGTTATACTGCTTATCATTCTCTTAAAGATATGCCTTATTGGAAGATTGGTCCTGTAAGAGATGACTTTTACTATGGACATGAATGCACCCAAATGGAACCGAGAACTTCTGATAAAAACTATGATTTTATTTTTTGTAAAAGTGCGCCTTCCATCTTCTTTAATACTCCAGCTACTACTTTGTTTACGAAGAACGGTTGTGATACCGTCATTGTAATGGGTTGTATGACTAGTGGCTGTATAAGAGCTTCGGTAATAGATTCTTTTTCAAATGGCTATAAAACTATAGTTCCTGAAGATTGTGTAGGTGATGCAGACGAACGACCACATAACGATAATTTAAGAGATATTGGGCGGCGATATGCAGATATAGTAAAGTCTGATGATGTAATAAATTATCTTGAAGAATATAGAAAATTAAATAAGTAGCTACACTAAAATTATTAATAAATTTTAGCTAACAATCTAATAGTTATTGTATTACCTATTATTTTTTAACCTTAGATGATTTCTTCTAATCTAATTCTTCTCGAAATACTTTGATCACTTACGATAGAAGCACAATTTATGTGCTATAGACACGGCTGCGCGTTGTGTGGGATAACCACAGACAAAAGAAAATACTTTCATTCCTCTGGAGTTATAATCTTCTTTAACTACTCTCCAATTAATATAGTCACCAATATGAGATTGGGTTACAAAATACCTTGGAGAAGTATTTTTTTTATTATCTATAAATAAATCACACATAGATTTTTTCAAAAATATCCTATTTCCCATATTTTTTTATAAATGGGTATATTTTTGTAAAATCAGAGTCAGGCCATTTATCTAACATTTTTGACCATACACCACTAAGTAATTTTTCACTAAGAAAACTAGGGGCAGAAGAATCCTTGGCACTTTTTACATATAGCTTTAAATCTTTTGCCATAAGATTTGTTGCAAAACCGGAATCAAAAGTTTCGGTTAATATTCTCTTTGGAAATTTATCTTCAGTTGTTGTATTTCTTCCCGTAGATAAGTTTACCATTTCAATAACTTTTTCGGGTTTTAATCCTTGTGCTACTCCAAATGCAACAGCTTCACTACTTGCAGCCATAGCCATTCCAGATAAAAAATTGTTTAAAAGTTTCATAGCCATTCCTTGACCGGGCTGATCTCCAACATTTCTTGCATTTTTTGCCATTGAGAGTAATAGGGGCTCAATCTCAGTATATAGTTCCTGTGATGCTGCTACCATCATTGCTAAAGTACCAGCTTTTGCACCTGATACTCCTCCAGAGACAGGTGCATCAGCATACTTAATATTTTCTTTATTAAGCCTTTCCCATGCCTCTTTTGCTTCTGAGACACCAGCAGTGGTGTTATCAACAACTATCTCAACACATCTGTCGGGGACGCTAAGGATTCTATCAACTACATCTAGTACTACCGAACCATCTGGTAGACATAGAAAAACTATACTTGCAGATTTTACAACTTGCTCAATGGAATCTGCAATTATTGCATTTGAAGGGGATTTCTTATTCGTATCTATGGTGTCATAACAAATAAGAGAGTGTGAATTTTTAGATAAATTACTTGCCATTGGTGCGCCCATATTCCCAAGACCAATAAATCCTATTATTTTTTCAGTCATATTCATGACTCCTGATTTTTCTCTGAATATTCTATTTCATCCAGAACCCTTTTTCCAATTCTAAATGCTTCTACTGCTGCTGGGACACCACAATATATTCCAATTTGCAAAAGTGTTTCTTTTATTTCTTCTATAGAGCATCCATTTCTTAATGCGCCTCTAAAGTGCATTTCAAATTCCGCTGATCTATTAAGGGCAGCAAGCATGCATAAGTTGTTAAGACTACGTTGTTTTCTACTTAAACCTTCACGCCCCCATACAGCCCCCCAGCAATATTCAGTCATAAATTCTTGGAAATCTCTATTAAAATCATTAGCTGAATTAATTGCTTTATCAACATACTCTTTACCAAGAACTTCAGTGCGGATTTTCAAACCTTTTTCAAATATTTCATTTGACATTTTTAATACCTCATAGACATTAATTGTGTTTTTATTTATATCTGGTTATAAACCTTCTCTTTTATCTTATGATAAGTGTGAATTTGGAGATAGTGAATTTATGGATAAAATAAATTGATAAACCAAAAGCTAATATCTGGATCGTCATTCCCTGAAATTACTTTACCAAGAGTAGGTGGGGGTAGCTTAAAGATTGGTGGTGAAGGTAAATGGCAGCTTATAGTTGTATATAGAGGTAGGCATTGTCCATTATGCAAGTTATACCTCAACAAGGTTGAAGATTTACGTCATGATTTTGATAAATTAGGTATTAAGATAATAGCCATATCCTCTGATAGTGAAGAAAAGGCAGATGCAGATATGAGGGAATTTTCATGGGGCTTTGATGTAGGCTATAACCTAAAACCCCATGAAATGGATATTTTAGGACTTTATATTTCAGATCCTAGGTCACCTGAAGAAACAGATACGAAGTTTCCTGAGCCTGCTTTATTTGTTATTAGGCCTGATGGACTAATTCAGATTATAGATATATCTAACTCACCTGTGGCACGCACTGACCTTACAGACCTACCTAATAGTCTAAAATGGATAATTGATAACGATTACCCTATTAGAGGGACTGGTAAAATATAATATTTTACTGTTCTAATAAATCATCAACATGAGTTCCATACCATCCATCTTTCCTTTTTTTCCAATATAATTCACTGAGTTGAGATGTTAATAATCCTGGAGCTCCATTTCCAAGAGGTTTACTGTCAATTTCAACTACAGACGCAAGTGCCCCAGCTGTGGTAGTTGTGAAGGCTTCATCAGCTTCTCTAAGTTCATCAGGGTATATATCTGTTTCTATAGTCTTAATACCAATCTCTGCTGCAAGCTCAAAAACTGTCCGCCGTGTAATTCCTTCTAGGAGATTCCCTTTGGGTGTTTTGAGAGTTCCATTTTTTGCAAGCCATACGTTGAAGCCTGGTCCTTCTGATAATTTACCATCTGGTGTGCACAGGAGAGCACTATCACCACCTTTATCGTAAGATTCTAATAGTCCTCGTGTTAGATCCATCCAGTTGAAGTTTTTAACGCGTGCGTCTACTGATTCTGCTGGAACTCTCTTATTTTCGACTATGCTAAGATTTATTCCATTTTTAGCTCTTTCTTTTGGGATAACATAATAGTAAGGGACTGAAAGTACAATAAGTCCGTTAGAACAATTTCTTGGATCCCTACTGGAAATATCTTTATAGGGACCGCGAGTGCCCATAATGGTAGTGCAGGTATCGTCAAGACCTGTTCTATCAATACAATTTGCAACTATAGTTGATATTTCACTTCGTGTGTAAGGAGGAGTAATTTGCATAACTTTGCAAGAGTTTTCAAAACGATCTAAATGATCTTCTAGCCTGAAGATAGACCGGTCAGTCGCTGAAATAGTATCATACACAACATCGCTTTTAGTAAAAGTTGGCTCCAAAATAGACACTTTTGCTTCTGAAGCTGGAACATACTGATCATTTATATATGCTATAGCCTCTGACATATCTCCCCCTCATAATAAATTTATATTTTGTGTAAAACTATCTTCATAAGGTTTAAAAATAACTTACAATTTATAATTTTATGGATGTCCTTTGCAAGGTATCAAAGCATTTTGTCAAAGTTAATATCGATATAGAAGTAGAGCAATATATTAATGGTGGGAAGTCGAAATGAAGTTTATTATATACCCATGCACTATTACATCCATTTCAAAATAGTCTAAGTTATTGATTATATAAGAACAGTTGGCTCCCCGGGACGGACTCGAACCGCCGACCCGATGATTAACAGTCATCTGCTCTACCAACTGAGCTACCGGGGATTAGTTATATTAATTGCTGATTACAAACTACTATTACAAGCTATATAGCAGGCTCTTTCAAACTGGCAAACTCTTCGTTCCTTATAAAATCATAAAAAGATATATATATAATTTATTTATAAATAATAAAATATAAATAAAACTATATATAACAATTATTTGTAATAAATTAATAAAGTATTATATTAAGTGCAATAATGTCTTTTGTGTTATATTTTATATGTTTAGATGAAGCATTTATATGACTTAAATTTCACCTAATTATTCTATTTTATAATCATTATTAATAATTCTGGGGGTTATTAGAGTTCATCTATTTAGAATTGGAGGCCGGAGCGAGAATCGAACTCGCCTAGAAGGATTTGCAGTCCTCTGCATAACCACTCTGCCATCCGGCCTTAAAACCTCTATATGTTTTTTCTAAGGTTTAGTATTGAGAATTTAACTATAACAGGAATTTTCTAAAATATAAGTTTGAAAAACAACATGAATGACATGTGATAGATTGTCAAAGTTGCTTACCAGGTTATATTAATAAATTATATACATTTTTCAAAAAATAGTCTGTTCGTAAATTGTAAGTATCGGCTAGGAGGTTTAATTGAGCGGTGTAGATTATACGCTTAGTAGGCGTAACATGGTAGAGAGCCAGATAAGAACTAACCGTGTTACTGATCAGAGAATTATAGATGCTATAGGGAAAATACCCCGAGAACAATTTGTGCCGAAACATCTTGAGAATTTAGCATATATTGACCATAGCTTGGAGATTAGTCCTGGTAGGTATTTAATGGAGTCTATGGTTTTTGCAAGATTAATTCAGGGTGCTTCCGTTAGAAATGATGATATCTGTCTTGATGTTGGTTGTGGTAGTGGATATTCGTCCGTTGTTTTAGGAGAGATCGCAGGAACTGTGGTAGCGCTAGAATCAAATAGTGATCTAGCTAAAAAAGCTGAATCTAACTTTAAAAAGTCAGATGCAGATAATATTTTCTTAATTACAGCTCCTTTAGATGAGGGATACTCGGGTCAGGCACCATATGATGTTATAGTAGTGAATGGTTCAGTAGAACGATTGCCAGAAATGTTATTAAATCAGTTAAATGAGGGAGGACGCTTAGTTTCTATCATTAGTAAAAAGAGCACTAGTGGAAGGGCGAAATTATTTGAGAAAAGGCACGGTCATATCTCTGAAAGAGAATTATTTGATGCTACAGCACCGGATCTACCTGGACACTTCTATATTCCAAAAAAATTCAATTTTGATTGACCAGAGAATTTATCATGCACAAAGATAGAATATCTAGTATTTTTATATCTAAAATATTTTTGTTGCGCCCAAGTAAAGGGATTTTTTTTATTACTATTTTTTTTCTATTAAGTATTACTTCGATTCAAGCCGATACACTTAAAAATGCACTAGAAAAAATCTATTTGACTAATCCTTCAATTCAATCTGCACGTTTAAATCTTCGAAACGTAGATGAGAGCGTATCTCAAGCTTTATCAGGATGGAGGCCAGTTATATCTATAGATGCGAGTGCTGGATTCTCTGACACTGAAACAGATAGTAAGCTTTCATCTACCTCACCAACTCTTACTTCTACAAGTACCCTTGAGCCCCAGTCATACAGTATTGCAATTACTGAACCTATTTACCGGGGTGGAAAAACTTTAGCAGAAACTAGATCAGCTGAATTAAATGTTCAGGCACAAAGGGCCTCACTTAAAGTGACAGAAAAAGAGCAATTTCTTGATGGTATAAATGCATATATTCAAGTTTTACGTTGGCAATATGAACTGGGGTTAAGCAGGACTAATGAAAAGAATATTTCTCAACATTATGAAGCTGCAAAAGACAAATATGAAGTTGGTTTAATAAATGCAACTGAAGTTTTGCAATCTAAGGCAAGAGCTTATGCGGCAAAAGCAGAACGTGTTGCTTCTGAAGGGGCTTTAATCTCTGCGGAGGCTGATTATTTCTACATTATAGGTGATAATCCGGCCAATCTTTCTTGGCCTATTCCTGCTAGTAAATTACCTAATAACGAACATGATGCTATCAACATCGCTCTTAAAAACAATCACTCAATTCTAGAAGCAAACTATAGAGTATTAGCTGCACGCGAAGATATAAATGTGGCACTTGCTGATTTACTGCCTCAAGTATCATTAGAGGCTAAATATAATTCTCAATATGATGTAACTAGTCTAATTGAAAAAAAGGATCAAACCTCACTTACTGCAATAGTTAATATCCCCCTATATCAGAAGGGAATGACCCACTCACAAATAAGACAGAGTAAACTAAGAGCTGCTGAAAAAGAATTGCATCTCGAACTTAAACGAAAAAATGTAATAAATCAGACATCAAGGGCCTGGGAGGAATTACTTACATCTGAATCAAAATTACTGGCTCTAAAGCAACAAGTTAAAGCAGCGAAAGCAGGCCTCGAAGGTGTAAAACAGGAATCTTTTGTTGGTTTAAAAACAACCTTAGATGTTTTAGATGCAGAAAAAGATTTATATACGTCCAGAGTAAACCTTGTTAGAGCTAGGGCTGATGTTATTGTATCAAGCTATCAACTTAAGAGTGTATTAGGAATGTTAACCGCATCAAGTCTAAATTTTTCTACTCCACTTTATGATGATAATTTTTATTACCTTAGAGCAAAGAAAAAGCTCTTTGGAACAGAAATTAAATAAACAATTTGATTAATTCATATATCTAGATATTTTTTGTTATTTTATTAGAAAGTCATAAAAAACGGGAATTGCAATGGTTGCCCCAGAGCATGAAAACGAATCATCAATGGAGGATATTCTTGCATCTATTCGTCGAATCATAGATGAAGATAACAATAACCATGAAAAAATACCCAATGAAGATCTATCTAAGATAAACCCTAATAAACAAAAAGAAAACTTTTTAGAAACCAATAAAATTAATAATTCTGATGATGATGTTCTTATTCTTACAAAAGAAATTGTCGATCTTAATGAAGTAAAAAATTATTCAGAGGAAAGCGGAATTAATTCAAAAGTTAACAATAATTTCTCACCAGATGATCTCTTAAATATATTAGCTACTGATACGGCAATGAAGGCGCTTAAAAGGCTAGATATCGAAAATCAGAGAAATATATCAAAGGGTTCAGAAGATAAAATAACAATAGAAAAAAACATCATAGAAATACTCAAGCCTATGCTAAGTAAATGGTTAAGTGATAATCTTCCTGAGATTGTGGAGAATCTTGTTCAGAGGGAGATAGATAGAATTAATAATAATCGTAAATAAAATAAGTAATATTTAAAAACAACCAAAAAATATTTTAAGAGAGTAAGATCATTTTAGACAAAACATACAAACCTTCCGAAATAGAGGAAAGAGGATACAATCTCTGGGAAGAGGCCAAAACCTTTAGTGGTCAGGTTAATTCTGATTCTAATTTGTATTGTGTAATGATGCCTCCACCGAATGTAACCGGAAGTCTGCATATGGGGCATGCTCTTAATAATACACTACAGGATGTTCTCACTCGCTTTCATAGAAAACAAGGCTCTAGCACCCTTTGGCAACCAGGGATGGATCATGCTGGTATCGCTACGCAGATGGTGGTTGAGAGACAGCTATCTGAAGAAGGTATTACCAGACACGAATTGGGAAGAGATGATTTTATTAATAAAGTATGGGAATGGAAAGAAGAATCTGGTGGCCTTATATCTCAACAACTACGACGTTTAGGGGCATCTGCTGATTGGTCACGTGAACGTTTCACAATGGATGAGGGCTTAAGTGAAGCTGTTACTAAGGTTTTTGTTGATCTTTATGAGCAAGGTTTAATATACAAAGATAAGCGTTTGGTTAACTGGGATCCTAAGCTTTTAACTGCTATTTCTGACTTAGAAGTAGAGCAGCGTGAAATTTATGACGCTCAGATATGGCATATAAAATATCCGATTGAAAATCTTGATGGTCAGTATGTAGTAGTCGCGACTACTCGGCCTGAAACTATGCTTGGTGATACAGCCATAGCAGTCAATCCAGAAGATGAAAGATGGAACAAACTCATTGGGAAAAACGTAATTCTTCCTTTGGTTAATAGGTTAATACCTATAATAGGTGATAATTATGCAGATCCAGAACAAGGTTCCGGAGCTCTAAAAATAACCCCAGCCCATGACTTTAATGATTTTGATATAGGTAGAAGGCATGGTCTTGATATGATAAATATATTTGATGCCCATGCTCATTTAAATAACTCTGTTCCTGAAGCTTATGTTGGTTTGGAAAGATTTGAAGCACGTAAAATTATATTAGCTCAATTAGAAGACCTGGATTTAATATATAAAGTTGAACCTCATCCCCATGCTGTTCCTTTTGGCGATAGATCTGGAGTAATTATTGAACCCTGGTTAACAGATCAGTGGTATTTGAATGCTGAGGTTTTGGCGGGCCCAGCAATTAATGCAGTGGAGTCAGGTAAAATACAATTTATCCCTAAACAATGGGAAAATACTTATTTTGAGTGGATGCGTAATATTCAACCTTGGTGCATTTCCAGGCAACTTTGGTGGGGACACCAAATACCGGCCTGGTATGGCCCTGATGGGAATGTATTCGTTGCAAAAGATGTGGATCATGCACAAGCATTAGCTTTTACTCATTATGGAAAGGAAGTTGATTTATCACGAGATCAAGATGTCTTAGATACATGGTTTAGTTCAGGCTTATGGCCTTTCTCAACACTCGGATGGCCAGATTCAACAAAAGAACTTAAAGCATATTATCCTAATACTGATCTTATAACAGGTTTTGATATTATCTTTTTTTGGGTTGCCCGTATGATTATGTTGGGAATCCATTTTATGGATGATGTGCCATTTAGAAAAGTTTACATTCATGCCCTTGTAAGAGATGAAAAAGGACAAAAAATGTCCAAAAGTAAGGGTAATGTAATTGATCCAATAAATATTATTAATAAATATGGTGCGGATGCCCTCAGGTTTACATTAGTGGCAATGGAAGCCCAAGGTAGAGATATAAAATTATCTGAAAGTAGAGTTGAGGGGTATAGAAACTTTGCCACAAAATTATGGAACGCAGCACGTTTTTGCGAATCAAATAATTGCAACTCATCAACTTCATTTCAACCACAAAACTGTAAAGCGGCTTTGAGTAGATGGATAATCAGCGAAGTGACTATAGCGGCCCGAGATATTGAGAAATCGCTTTATGCATATAGATTCAATGATGCCGCGCAAGCTATTTATAAGTTCACTTGGGCTACTTTTTGTGACTGGCATCTAGAATTATCAAAGATATATTTATCTTCAACTGATTCAAAAGAACGTGATGAAATTAGAGCAGTTACTGGTTGGGCTTTAGATCAAATTCTACATCTTTTGCATCCGATAATGCCTTTTGTAACTGAAGAACTTTGGGGCACTCTTTCTAAGACTCGTGAAAAGTTACTTATAGAAACTAATTGGCCATGTCTTGAGGATAATTTAATCGATAAGGAGGCTAGTTCAGAGATAAAATGGGTAATACGATTAGTCAGAGATATAAGAACTGTTAGAGGTGAAATGAATGTACCTGCTTCTGCTAAAATCACCGTGAGAGTTAGGGAATTATCAAGTAAAAACTTATCCTATATGGAAAGGAACAAAGACTCAATTTTACGACTGGCTAGGTTATCCTCTCTTGACATCCTCAATGGACCCGTTCCGGCTGGTTCTGCACAAATAGTCATAGATGAAGCAACTATAGTTTTATTGCTTGCAGATATTGTAGATATAGATCTAGAAAAAACTAGACTGGAGAAGGAAATTGTAAATTTTGAGACTAAGATAAATAAAGCAAATATAAAATTAAAAAATAAAGAGTTTCTTTCAAAGGCGCCTAAAGAAATAATTGAAGAACAAAATAAAAGGCTAACAGAAGCTACAATTGGCAAGGATAAGGTTCTGCAGGCTATTAAACGTTTGACGACTAATTAATTTCAATATCGTTTTATTCACATATAAACTCACTATTATCTTTTATGCTATCTTATGTAGTTGAATTACGTAATTTTGCACAAAACAGGTGTATGATCTGAAGGTTTTACCCAAGACCTAGGCGTTTTATCAATTTTGCAAAACTCTAACTTGTCAGTTGCCTCGGGAGATAATAAAAAATGATCTATACGGATACCTTCATCTCTTTGAAACCTCCCCTTCTGATAGTCCCAAAATGTATATCTACCAGTCTCATTATTTATAGCTCTAAAAGCTTCAGTGTAACCAAGATTAATTATTTTTCTGAATGCCATTCGTGATTCTTTTTTAAATAGAGCATCATCTGCCCAGGCTACTGGATCATAACAATCTTCTGATTCTGGTATAATATTAAAGTCACCTCCCAATATAACTGGATCACGGTTTTTTAATAATGTTTTTGCATGTTCTTCAAGAGCTGAGAGCCAATTTAACTTATATTCATATTTTGGTCCTGGTGAAGGATTTCCATTTGGCGCATAAATAGAAGCAATGCAAAGGTTTGAAGTGTAACATTCAATATATCGAGCTTGTTCATCTTCAGTGAACCCTGGAATACCATAAATAATATCATGGATCGGAAATTTACTTAGTATAGCAACACCATTGTAACTTTTTTGTCCATAGATAGCTATATTATAACCTAGTTCTTCAAGTTCAAGTTTTGGAAATGTAGAGTCTATAGTTTTAGTTTCTTGAAGTAATAAAATATCAGGATTTACCAATTTTAACCATTTTATGGTATTAGGTAAACGTGCTTTGATTGAGTTAACATTCCAAGTGGATATCAACAAAGTTTTGTTTCCTTAAAATAGGTAGACAATGTAAATGGAAAATCCTACATCTTAAATTAATTTCTTTACATGTTAAAAGATTCTAGCCTAGTGAAAATGAGGTGCCGCATCCGCAAGATGCCACTGCATTAGGATTGGTTATTACAAATGTGGATCCTATTAAATCATCAGTATAATCTATCTCTGAGCCGTTAAGATAATTAGCGGATATAGGATCAATGACTACTCTGATACTATTTTTATCGATAAATATATCATCATCTGCAGTTTCGTGATCAAATTTAAAACTATATTGGAATCCTGAGCAACCTCCACCTAAGACACTTACCCTAAAAACTTGATCTTGATTAGATTCGTTTTCTAATATGATTTTAATACGATTTGCGGCCCTTTCAGTTACCGTTATTTCAACAGTTTCTGTTTCTAGGCTTGAAAATTGCGAGTTATTATCTATCGGTATTGCCATCTGTTTGCTGTGAATTCATTGTTACCATATAAGTAATCTAAATATGAGTAAATATTGAGTTGTCAACTACTATACTCTATGAGAAGCAAAAAATTGCCTTTTTAGCGTATAATTTGGAAACTATACCCTATGAGTGATATTAGATTTAGTCCAATAAAATATGCACCTTATGCCAGCGATGTAAAACTCGGCCGTGGTAGACGCTATACGGAGTATGAAGATTCATCAAGGACATGTTTCGAACGTGATAGGGATAGGATTATACACAGTGCAGCCTTTAGAAGACTAGAATATAAAACTCAAGTTTTCGTATATCATGAAGGGGATTATTATAGGACTCGTCTTACTCATAGTCTGGAAACTGCTCAGATAGCACGTTCAATATGTAGAGTTCTGAATCTTAATGAGGATTTAGGTGAGGCATTGGCTCTTGCACATGATCTCGGCCATACACCTTTTGGGCATGCTGGAGAAGATGCTCTTAATAAAGTTATGTCACCTTGGGGGGGATTCAATCATAATTGCCAAACCTTTCGAATTGTTACAGAGCTTGAGCACAGATATGCTGATTTTAATGGATTGAATCTAACATGGGAAACTCTTGAAGGACTGGTAAAACATAACGGGCCATTAACATCGCCTATACCAATTAATATGTTAGCTATTCAAGAATACTGTGATTATCATAATTTAGAGGTTAATTCATGGCCTGGACCTGAGGCGCAGGTGGCATCTTTGGCTGACGATATTGCTTATAATAATCACGATGTAGATGATGGTCTTAGAGCTGGACTTTTTCAAATAGAAGATTTATCAGATATTCCCCTTGTAGGGCCTGTTTTTAATGAAGTTAAAGATGCGCATCCTAAAATAGACCAAGGTCGACTTATTCACGAGGCAGTTAGGAGAATGATAAGCAAGGTTATTTCGGATGTTATAGAGGAAAGCTCTATTAGGTTGTATAAATCAGGATGTAAGTCTGTTGAGGAAATACGTTCATTAGATAAGCCAGTTATTGGATTTAGTGAAGAAATGAAGGCTCATGATATAGCTTTAAAAGGTTTTCTTCATAAGAGAATGTATCAACATTATAAAGTAAATCGAATGGCATCAAAGGCCAGGCGTGTTGTAACTGAATTATTCAATTTATTTATAAGTGAACCCCAATGTTTACCTCAAGAATGGTATAGCCTTTGTGGTAAACCTAATAGTGAAAAAACTGCAAAAGTAGTTTCAGATTATATTGCGGGTATGACAGATAGGTATGCTTTTTTAGAACACAAAAGATTATTTGAGATTTCTGTATAAATGGATGCATTTGAACGTTTAAAATATGATTTAATTAATGAGATTAAGTTGCTTACTGAGTTTTCGGAAGTAAACAAGGAACTCGATCTATCATTGGTTAATATTGAACCTCCTCGCGATAGCCAACATGGGGATTTGGCTTCTAATGCTGCCTTAGTATTGTCTCGGCAATTAAAAACTAAACCAATGATCATTGCTGAAAAAATATCAGAGCGAATGCAGTCACTGCCTAATGTTAAAAGTTGTAATGTCGCAGCTCCTGGTTTTCTTAATTTTATACTTAGTGATAATTTTTGGCACATAGAGCTTGCTGAATTGTTAGACCAAGGTTCTGATTATGGATATTCCGATATAGGAAAAGGTAGATGTGCTAATATTGAATATGTTTCAGCTAACCCAACAGGACCATTACATGTAGGGCATGGTCGTGGAACTGTTTTTGGAGATGTTCTCGCTAATCTACTTACTAAAGTTGGATTTAATGTCACAAGAGAATACTACGTAAATGATGCTGGGGCTCAAGTTGATACTTTAGCAAAATCTGTCTACCTCAGATATAGGGAAGCCTTAGGGGAGAACATTACTGATTCAGATTTTAAAGATTCCTACCCGGGTGAATACTTAATACCAGTAGCATCAGAACTTATAAAAAAATATGGAGATAAATATCTTAATAGACCAGAAAATGAATGGTTAGATTTATTTCGTTCTTTTGCTGTGGGTGAAATGCTGAAAGTTATACGCGAAGATCTTGATTCTCTTGGTGTTCATCATGATATTTATTCTTCTGAAAATAATTTAGTAACAAAAAAATCTGTAGAGAAAACTTTTCAAAAATTAGTAGATAAAAAATTGATTTATGAAGGAACACTCGATCCACCTAAGGGGGAAAATCCTCCAATTGATTGGGAGCCTCGTCCACAGAGCCTTTTTCGCTCTTCAGAATTTGGAGATGATGTAGATAGACCTTTGCGTAAAAGCGATGGCTCCTGGACCTATTTTGCAACTGATATAGCTTATCATGTTGATAAGGTGGAGCGTGGGTTTAATATTATCATTAATATTTGGGGTGCAGATCATGCCGGATATATTAAAAGATTGAAATCTTCTATCAAAGCTTTAGTGGGTAATCAGGTCCAAGTAGATATCAAACTATGCCAGTTGGTAAAATTGCTTGATAGAGGCCAGCCAGTAAAAATGTCAAAAAGGGCAGGGCAGTTTATAACACTCAGAGATCTTGTCGATGAGGTTGGTAAAGACGTAGTTCGATTTATAATGCTAACAAGACGTAATGATGCCCCTTTAGACTTTGACCTTGCAAAGGTAAAGGATCAATCTCGTGAGAATCCTGTATTTTATGTTCAATACGCTCATGCTAGAGTCAGGTCAGTCTTGAGAAATGTATCTGAAGTTTTTCCAAGTATAGATCTTACAGGTAAAAATTTAGGTGAGGGACGAATAAATCTTCTAACCGAAAAAAATGAAATGCAGATTATTAAAAAATTAGCTGAGTGGCCGTCAGTGCTTAAATCATCTGCAATAAAACATGAGCCACATAGAATAGCATTTTATCTACAAGAACTCTCATCTGATTTTCACTCTTTATGGAACATTGGAAAAGAGAGTGCTCAACTTAAATTTATTTTAAAAGAAAATGAAGAACTTACTTTAGCAAGAATTTCATTAATTTATGGAGTGGGACAAGTTTTAGCAAATGGACTAAATATTCTTGGTATTAAACCAATTGAGGAAATGCGCTAATGGTATCTGGAAAAAACAGAAAAGAGCCAACACTATCAAATAGTGATGCAAAGAAAACAATAGAGATAGGATCAGATACCCTATTGCCTAAAGAGACGGAAGCAGAATCAAGCAATTTATCTATTAGTTTTGAGATGCCTAAAGTAAGACCTATGTGGTTACTAATAATAGCTGTTATTTTTACAGGTTTAGCCTGGTTTATAACAGATATTTTGATAGACGAAAAATCTTCTTCGGATGATATTCCATTTATAGAGGCTGATAGTGGGGAAATTAAGTATCTACCAGAGGATCCAGGCGGAGTAGATGTTAAAAATAGGGATAAATACATCTATGAAAGTTTAGATCGTAATACTAAGGAATCAGATATTGAACAATTACTTCCCCCGGCAGAAGAGCCAATGGAAGTTTTTGTTGATAACGATACTCAAATGAAAAATATCGATGATATCGAAAAAAACAAACCTATAAATAATGTATCTGAAAATAATGCTATTCAAAAACAAAAATCTTTAGATAGTAATAAGCAGGCCTTATCTACCGTTAATACCTCTAATAATCAGTCTCAAAATAATATTGATCAAAAAGAAACAAAGGTTTTAAAACAAAAATCTTTAAAACAATCGTTAGATACTCAGAGTGATAAAAAAATATCAAACCAGGTTAATATTGAAAAAGATACAAAGGATACAAAACTTCTTCTTAAATCATACAGGGTGCAGATTTCTGCTAGTAAAAATAAAGATGGGTTAGAAAAGGAACTTCTTAAACTACAAAGTAAGTATCCAAATATATTTGATGACCAAGAAACATTAATCTCAAAGATAGATCGTGGAGAGAAAGGTATATGGTACAGATTAAGAATAGGATTATTTACTGAGCGAAAAATAGCATCTGATTTTTGCAAAAAACTAGGGAAGTCAAACATAGAATGTTTTGTAACAAATAACTAGAAAAATGGTTCATCAAATGGAGCTGGTAACTTGAAAATAAGACCTGATCCACGCGCTGTAATTTTTGGTTGTAAAGGGTATAAACTTTCTGATGAGGAACAGTTCTTCTTTTCAGAGACAAATCCGTGTGGATTTATTCTTTTTTCTCGTAATTGTAAAAATATAGAACAAATAAAACAACTTGTTAAATCATTACGTTCTTCAGTAAACAGGAAAGACGTACCAATTCTCATAGATCAAGAAGGCGGAAGAGTAACTAGATTAAATGGACGTGAGTGGAGAACTCCTCCTTCTCAAGGATCCTTTGGGGAATTAGCTAACCTTCTTTCTGATAAAGATATTAATAGATTACTTTGGTTAAATGGTGCACTTATAGGACATGAACTCATTTCTCTTGGAATTAATGTAAATTGTGCACCAGTATTAGATTTACGTATAAAGGGACAAAGTGAAGTTATTGGTGACCGATCTTATGGTGACCAACCAGAACTTATTACGAAACTTGCTAAGTCATTTATATCTGGTATGCAATCAGTAGGTGTTTATGCTGTGATTAAGCATATACCAGGGCATGGAAGGGCAAAAATTGATAGTCATGTTGATCTTCCTGTAGTTGATGAGACAATGGAAAATCTATTATCCAATGATTTTCTACCATTTATAAACTTAAATTATTGTTACTTTGCAATGACTGCACACGTTATGTTTTCAGCTATAGATAATCAACATCCTGTAACTTTTTCATCTAAGGTAATAAATGAGATTATAAGAAAAAAAATTGGTTTTAAGGGACTATTATTAAGCGATGATATATCTATGGGAGCTCTTAGCGGTAGTGTGATAGAAAGGTCATCTATGGCGATTAATGCTGGTTGCGATTTGGTTCTGCATTGCAATGGTAATATCGATGAAATGAAAGAAGTTATAAAAGCCGTACCTCATATAAAAAAACACAAACTGCAGAATCCAGCAGACTTTTCTATAAAGCAAAATAATCCATTTAATTACAATAACCTATATCAAGAATTTAATAGATTATATCAGCTCGGAAATACTTGTGATTGAATTCAATAGTTTTTTACTGAATGCAAGCTATTGGGTTTTACCTTTAATCATCGCTATTCCTATGCATGAGGCAGCTCACGCCATAGCAGCTAAGTATTTTGGTGATGAAACAGCCTATAAACTTAAAAGGGCAACTCTTAACCCTTTAAAACATATAGATCCAATTGGAACAATATTATTACCAGGTATTCTTATTTTTATAGGAGCTCCATTTATTTTCGGTTACGCTAAACCAGTTCCTATAACTATAGCCAATTTAAAAAACCCAAAAAAAGACATGATATGGATAGCCCTTGCAGGTCCATTTACTAATGCAATTTTAGCAATTTTAGGGGCTATTCTGCTATCTTTAGTACTTTTAATTCCAGGCGATGTTGGGGATTGGTTAAGGGTAACAGTTTTTCTTATTATACATATTAATATTGTTCTTTTTGTCTTTAACTTACTACCAATTCTACCGCTTGATGGTGGACGTATAATGATTGGTATATTACCGCAAAATTTTTCTAGAATATTTAGTTATACTGAGCGTTATGGGTTCTTAATTTTAATTGTTTTAATATTTGCTTTACCATTACTTGGTGAACAAATTGGTATAGAGCTTAGTCCCTTAAGTTGGGTTATAATGCCTATAATAGGATTCTTAGAATCTTTTTTACTGGATTTGTTCGCTATTAGGTAAATAATAATTGTTAAATTTTTTATATAGTTGTGTTTTTAAGGATTAATATAGATTTGTCTGAAGAATTGATCTCTATATCTGATAATAATGAAAAGCCATCTTTCATTTTAAATTTAGATGGTTTTGAGGGGCCACTAGATGTTCTCCTTGTAATGTCTCGTGCTCAAAAGGTTGATTTAACTAAGATTTCAATCCTTCAATTAGCAGAACAGTATATTGAATTTATAGAAAGAGCACGAGAATTGCAGTTAGAGGTAGCTGCAGATTATTTAGTTATGGCAGCTTGGTTAGCTTACATGAAATCAAAATTACTTCTACCATCCGAAAATTTAGATGAAGAGCCGACTGGTGAAGAGATGGCTGCTGTTTTAGCTCACAGATTACAAAAACTAAATGCTATGCGAGAATCTGCAGGAAAACTTCTAGATCTGCCACGAGAAGGATATGAAATATTTTCTAGAGGTGATATGGAAGGGGTGAATATAGTGCGTGTTCCAATATATGATGCTTCTTTATTTGATCTACTAATGGCTTACGCCGCTCAAGATGCTAGAGTTGAAGCCGAAAAACTAGTAATTGATCCTCCTCAACTTTTTTCTATGGAAGATGCTTATCAGAGATTATCAAGTATATTAGGTAAAATGCCTGACTGGGAATCTCTTAGTTCTATGATTCCAGCTGGTAGTGAAAAGAATCCTCTACTTTTACGATCTGCAATTGCCAGCACATTTGCAGCAAGTCTAGAATTAGTAAGAGAGGGAAAGATTTACATACGTCAATCTAGCCCATTTTCAGCCATTTATGTCAGGGGCGTTGGAGGTAAGAATGAGTGAAGAGAAGGTTATAACATCTCTTGATATAGCAAATCAGAAAACTTCTCTTGAAAGTTCTTCCAAAGAAGGAAGCAATGATTTTTCCGAAGATTCAAAAAAATTACGTATACTTGAGGCATTACTTTTTGCATCAAATGAGCCACTTAATATTAATGCGCTTAGTGGCCAATTAAAAACCCAGCCAGCAGAGATATTTAAATTAATCGATGCACTCAAAACTAAGTATCAGAGTAGCGGGATCAATTTAAATGAAATAGCTGGTGGGTGGGCTTTTCGTACGGCACCTGATTTAGCTAGTGAGTTGACAATATATCGTAATGTAAAGAGGCGCCTTTCCAAGGCTGCTTTGGAGACTCTTGCTATTATTGCCTATCACCAGCCTATTACAAGAGCTGAAATTGAGGATATACGTGGCGTAATGTTAAGTAGAGGTACTCTTGATCAACTACTTGAGATAGGATGGGTAAAGCCTAGAGGTAAAAGGCGTACTCCTGGGAGGCCAGCAACATGGGTTACTACAAATGATTTCTTGTCACATTTCGGTTTGGCTGCTTTAGATGACCTACCTGCGCGTGAAGAACTTAAAGGTGCAGGCCTTTTAGATTTGCAAATTCCTCTTAATAAAGATAAAAAAATTAACCCCGATAATGTATCTATCGACAATCAAGATAGTAGTGAGTCTATGTTAGATGAAGAGGCTAATAGTTAATAAATGCTCAAGCACTTGAGCTTAAAACGTGTGACTAAACGAACCTCTAAGGGAAGTGATCTAGACCACGTATCGAGAGTAGCCAAAGCTAGTGGTCTAATTTCTAGATCAATACATCATAAATTTGGTAATAATGAGGTGCTTACTGACGTTAGTTTTGAAGTTAAGCCAGGAGAGGTGTTGTGTCTCTTAGGTCCTTCGGGTTCAGGTAAAAGTACATGTCTTAGGGTTATTTCTGGTGTTGAAAGATTACAAGAAGGAGAAGTTTCTGTAGATGGAAATATTGTAGCCTCCTCAGAACATCATATTCCTCCAGAAAAACGAGGTGTTGGTTTAATGTTTCAAGACTACGCTCTTTTTCCACATCTAACAGTAAGTCAAAACGTTGCTTATGGACTAAAAAAGTTTTCTTCGCTTGAGCGTAATAAAAGAGTTGAGAGGCTTCTTAATCTAGCCAATATTAATACTTTATCGGATTGTTATCCTCATACACTTTCTGGAGGTGAGCAGCAGCGTGTAGCTTTATTAAGAGCTTTAGCTCCTGAACCAACTGTAATGCTACTTGACGAACCTTTTTCTAGTCTTGATTTCCGCTTAAGATCTCGAATGAGAGAAGATACAATAAAAATTTTAAGGCATCATAAAGTAGCAATAGTTCTCGTCACTCATGATGCAGAAGAGGCTATGTTCATAGGTGATCGGATTGTTTTAATGGATAGAGGTAAAATAATTCAGACAGGGACACCAGAAAATCTATATTATTCTCCAAATTCTGAATTTACTGCCTCATTTTTTGGGGATGTAAATATTATTAGAGAAAAATGCAAAAATGGAGTGATTTCGACATTTTTAGGGGATTTTAATGCAAAATTCCCTAATGGGCACAAAGTATCTCTAATTTTTAGACCCGAAGACATAAAAATTTCCATTCCAAATACTACTGATTTTCCCAGTTTTTCAACGGTTACAGAGGTGCGTAGTATGGGTAGAAAATCTCTTCTAAAGCTCACTCATGAGGGCATAAAAGAACCCATTTTGGCCATAGTAGAGGAATTAAAAAACATAAAACCTGGTTCAAAAGTACTCATTCAGCTTGACCCAAGCCGTGCTTTTGTGTTCCCTGCTAAATAGAAAATCGAAACGTTGGTCTTCCTATAGCTGAATTATTAAAATTTAGCACATATCTGCCAGTTGGAGAGGGGGGGCCATCATTCCGTAAAGACGTGTAATTGGGAGTGCTGACGCATGAGCATTGGTATTTGGCAAATTGTACTCATTATTGTGGTTGTATTATTACTCTTCGGAGCAGGTAAGCTACCGCGTCTAATGGGTGATTTCGCAAAAGGAATTAAAAGCTTTAAAGCCGGTATTAAAGAGGGTGAGGTTCCGCCGTCTACTGCAGGCCAGCAAGCAGATTCAGAATCAATCGACTCAAAAGCTATTGAGAATGAATCTAAAGTAGAATCTGAAGAAACGGTTTCTAAAAAGGATGAGAGTAAAAAAACCTAGAAAACTTTTTTTACTTAAATCTATAATTTAATCAGAAACCCAAAGGCTAGTAATGCTGGATATCGGTTGGCAAGAAGTGCTGATCATTTTAGTGATCGCACTGGTAGTTATTGGTCCTAAAGACCTACCTAAAGTAGTCCGTACTGTCGGTCAGTGGACAGGTAAGGCTCGTTCATACGCGCGTGATTTTCAACGCACTATTGAGGGCTATGCAGATGAGTCTGAAATTTCAGCTATTCAAAAGGAACTGGCAGAAGCTAATAAAGAATTAAAAGAAGCCCGTCAGGATTTACAATCTGAGAGTAAAAAGTTTGATGAGGATATGGCTGCTGTTAATGAAGATATGAATACTAGTAGCCCTGGTAGCGCAGAAGATAATAATGATACTCAGAAAAATAATAATTCACATAATAGTACAGCTGATCCATCGGAAATTAAGGATTCTAAACAAGGTGATGATAAGTGACAGATAACACTGTTGAATCAGCTCGTATGCCTCTAATGGAGCATCTCGTTGAGTTGCGCCGGAGAATGATGTATTCCGTTGGGACAGTCATTATTGCGTTTATTGCTTGTTATTTTGTTGCAGAGGATATCTTTAACTTTCTTGTTGAGCCACTGAGAACAGTCCTGGAAAGTAAAGGATTTGATGCTAAGGTTGTTTATACTCATTTACTCGAAGCTTTTTTTACACAACTTAAAATAGCTTTCTGGTCAGCTTTCTTTGTATCATTTCCAATTCTAGCTATCAATTTCTGGTTATTTGTTGCTCCAGGTTTGTATAGAAAAGAGAAAAAGGCTCTATTACCTTTCTTGTTTGCTACCCCTTTTCTATTTTTTGCTGGTGGAGCCTTAGTATATTACTTTATTTTCCCTCAGGCTTGGGAGTTCTTTGTATCATTTCAGCAGGAATCAACTGACGCAAAAATAGAAACAGAATTATTGCCAAAAATGAACGAGTATTTATCTCTCGTCATGAAACTGATATTCGCTTTTGGTATATGTTTTCAATTACCAGTACTTCTTACTTTATTGGGCCGAGCTGGAATGGCTACTTCTGAAGGTCTTAAAAAGAAAAGAAAATATGCACTTATTGCTGTGTTTATATTGGCCGCTGTATTAACCCCTCCAGATTTAATTAGTCAGGTAGGCCTTGCTGTTCCACTTATCTTCCTTTACGAAATATCTATTTTCTTGGTTAAAATTGCTGAGAGGAAACGTAAAGAAAAACTTCAGGAAGAGGAAGAGGAAATGGCTAGACTTGACGCTATACTAGCTGCAACTGATGATGAGGAAGAGACCGACTTTAATGATCTTCGGTAACTAGTAACTCAAAATCTTATCAAATACCTTTAAGCAAGCCTTCTGCTCGGCTAATGTCATACAGAACTGATTCGCCGAAAAGACCAAGGGGTGCTTCTATGCATGATATTAAGAAGATCCGTGAAATGCCTGAGAATTTTGACTCTGGTTTAATTGCTAGAGGTTTATCTGGGGTTTCCAGTAATCTAATAGAACTTGATGTTAAGCTTCGTAATCTAAAAAATCAGCTGCAAAAATTACAGGAAATAAGAAATACAAAGTCTAAATGTATAGGCAAAGCCTCTAAGGAAAATAACAAAGAACTCTTAGTAAGGCTTAAAAAAGAAGTAGTAGGAATAAAAACACAAATTCATAATCTTGAAGATGAAGAAAAGAATGTTTCATCTAAGCTAAATTCAATTCTTGAGAGCCTTCCGAATACCCCTGATGTAGATGTGCCTATTGGTTCCAATGAAACAATGAATAAGCAAATTCGTAACTGGGGCAATGAAACCAGTTTTACCTTTACACCCCTTGAGCATGATGAACTTGGATCGAAACTAGGCTTAATGAACTTTGAGCAGGGAGCAAAACTTTCTGGTTCGCGATTTGTAGTTTTACATGGTGCATTAGCTCGATTAGAAAGAGCTCTTGGAAACTTTATGATTGATGTACATACTAAAGAATTTGATTATACTGAAGTAGCCCCCCCTTTTCTTGTCCGTTCTGCTACTGCTTATGGAACTGGAAATCTCCCAAAATTTGCAGATGATCTTTTTCAAACTGAAGAGGGTTATTTTCTTATCCCAACTGCTGAAATGCCTCTCACAAACTTAGTTTCTGATGAAATTCTAGATTCTTCTAATCTACCTCTACGTTATACAGCATTCACTCAATGTTTTAGATCTGAAGCAGGTGCTGCCGGTCGAGATACAAGGGGTATGATAAGACAACATCAGTTTGGTAAAGTTGAGCTTGTAAGTATTACAAGTCCCGATGAATCTGAATCTGAATTAGATAGGATGACAGATTGCGCTGAAACAATACTTAAAAGATTAGGATTACCATATCGAGTCATGCTTCTTTCTACAGGTGATATGGGTTTTTCTGCTGCAAAAACTTATGATCTGGAGGTATGGTTACCTGGTCAAAGTAATTATCGTGAAATATCAAGTTGTTCAAATTGTAGAAGTTTTCAGGCAAGAAGAATGAAAGCTCGTTTTAAACGTTCTAAAGGAAAACCAACAGAATATTTACATACTTTGAATGGTTCAGGTGTTGCAGTCGGACGTGCGCTAGTGGCAATACTAGAAAACTATCAGAATTCTGATGGTTCTATTACAATCCCTAATGTTTTAAGAGAATACATGGGAGGTGTGGAAAAAATTGGATGACCGAACAGATTCTCGTAGTAAATGATGATGGCATACATTCTAAAGGTATTTCCGTTTTAAAAAATATTGCTAAACTATTGAGTGATAATGTTAGCGTAGTCGCACCAGATACTGAGCAAAGTGCATCCTCTCACTCATTAACACTACATAGACCTTTACGCATTCGAAGTATTTCAGAAAATACCTTTTCTATTGATGGTACACCTACAGACTGTGTTTTTCTAGCATATAACAAAATACTAAAAGACAATTTACCAACTTTAGTTTTATCTGGTATTAACCGCGGAATTAATGTTGGTGAGGATATTACTTATTCAGGTACAGTTGCTGCTGCTATTGAGGCGACTTTATTAAAAATTCCTGCAATTGCTCTTAGCCAAGAGTATTCTAATACTAGTCAGATTTTTTGGGAAACTTCAGAAGAATGGGCACCACTGGTAATTGAATATTTACTCGCCATTAACTGGGAACCTGAGACTCTATTTAACATCAATTTCCCTAACCTCCCTCCTGATGAGATAAAAGGTGTAGTTTTTACAGAACAAGGTAAGCATGAAGCTTTAGATCTATTTGAACAGAGAGTTGACCCACGTGGCAGAGAGTATTTTTGGATAGGTGTTTCTGAGAGGTCTATGGGTAATGGATCTAAAGGAACTGATGTGAGGGCTATAAATGATGGATATATTTCTGTAACACCACTACATCTTAATCTTACTCATTATAAAACATTGCAACGCTTTGAGGGAAATCCATTACTCTTTAAGTGAGGTATTCTGTGGAATCAAGAAAAATTAGACTTTTGCTAGAACTTCGGTCCCAAGGAATTTCTGATACTCAAGTATTGGGTGCAATTGAAAAGGTTCCTCGTGAAGCTTTTATTGAAAATACTTTTCAGGATCAGGCATATGAAAATATCGCCTTACCAATAGGTTCTGGTCAGACTATAAGCCAACCTTTTGTAGTAGCAACTATGACATCTGCACTGAATGTTGGTCCTCGAATGAAGGTTTTAGAAGTAGGGACAGGATCTGGCTACCAGGCTGCAATTTTATCACATCTATGTCGGAGAATTTATACAATAGAGAGATATAGAGAGCTTTCTAATTATGCATCAATAAGATTCCAGAAGCTTCGGTTAAGTAATATTGTTCAACAGGTTGGTGATGGTAATATGGGATGGCATACTCAAGCTCCTTTTAATCGAATTATAATAACTGCATGCGCACCAGAAATACCAGGTCCACTTGTCGATCAACTTCAAAATGATGGAGTAATGGTTCTCCCATTATTAGATAGCGTAACACGAAATCAAAATTTAATGCGTATTTCAAAGAATTCTAAAGGCCAGATTTGTGAGGAAAAACTTATGAGAGTTAGATTCGTCCCATTATTACCAGGTATTGCTAAGGTTACTAATAGTAAATAGAATTTTGATCAATTTTTATGTATTCACTACATGTCTCTTTTATTCAAAAATACATAAGATTGAATTTATTTCAGTCATGGTTCTGCTTGTGCTTAATACTTATTTCTTTTTTTCTTCTTCATGATGTGTGGTTTTCTAATGCAATAATTAAATATAGTGCTTTTGCAGATGAAGTAGATAAATCCAAATTATCCATCAACCCCAGCCCAATTAGACCACTTATAATTAACCATAATAAAGTAATAAAATTGCCTCCAATTCATCCTCTATCAGAAAGTGGTAATTTTGTGACTATTAAAAAACCATCTTATATGATTGTTAAGGTAAAATCTGGAGATTCAGTTTCTTCTTTAGCTAAGATTTTTCGAGTTAGTACAAGAGATATTATTAAACTCAATAATTTAAAACCGCCATTTTTAATAATAAAAGGACAAAAGATACTTATACCTATCATAAATCTCTATAAGGTTATTAAAGGTGATTCACTATCTAAAATATCTAAACAGTTTTCATCTAAACTAAGTGAAATAATTAAAGTTAACAAACTAAAGCCACCTTATCTTTTAAGAGCAGGTCAAATAATTATCATACCCAATCAAAATACTAATTTTGATGCACAATCTAAAAAACCTATAGCTGTAAACATAAAAAAAATAAAAAAAGAAATAGTTACTTTTATATGGCCAACTAAGGGGAGGGTGATTTCTAATTACGGGTCAAAAAAAAATGGGACTTCTAACGAGGGCATTACTATCTCTGCTCCATCTGGGACCAAGGTTGTGTCCATAGCTGACGGAACAGTAGCTTACGCAGGTGATGAATTAAGTGATTACGGTAATTTAATATTAATCAGACATAGAGATGGGTGGATGTCAACATATGCACATAGTAAGAAAATTTTAGTGAAGCGTGGAGATTCAGTATATAAAGGACAGAAAATAGCGGAAGTGGGGCAGACTGGTAATATTAATTTTCCTCAGTGTCATTTCGAGCTACGCCATAAAGGAAAAGCTGTTAATCCAATATCTTTCTTGCCCAAGAATTAATTATTTTTCAAGAGTCACTCCAAGCCTTCCAGCAATTTCCTGAATAAACTGCCAGGCTACTCTTCCAGAACGAGCACCTCTACCTATAGACCATTGGATTGCATCTTTTTTAATTTGTTCTGTATCAATATTTAGTTTGTAATATTTTTTATATTCTATTACCATTTTTAAGTACGTTTCTTGGTCACAACTATGAAATCCTAGCCAAATCCCAAAACGGTCGGAGAGGGAAACTGTTTCTTCCACTGATTCACCAGGGTGTATAGATGATGATTGTTCATTTTCAATCATGTTTCTAGAAATTAAATGACGTCTATTAGAAGTCGCATAAAAAATGACATTATTTGGTCTACCTTCAATACCTCCCTCTAGTAAAGCTTTCAAAGACTTATAACTTGTGTCATTGCTTTCAAATGATAAATCATCACAGAATAGAATAAATCGTCTTTTACTTATTTTAAGAATTTTTAAAAGCAAGGGTAGGGTAGGTATATCTTCACGGTGAATCTCTATTAAGACCAGGGTTTGTGAAGAAATTTTTTTTGTTTCATGATGAACAGCCTTTACTAAAGAACTTTTTCCCATACCACGAGCCCCCCATAAAAGAGCATTATTTGCAGGAAACCCCTGTGCAAATCTTTGGGTATTCTCAAGAAGTGTATCACGAGCACTATTAATGCCATGAAGTAATTCAATATTAATAACGTTTACATCGTATACAGGTTCAAGGACTCCTTTCTCAGCTTGCCAAACAAAGGCATCTGATTGTGTTAGATTTGCTGCCAGCTCTTCTTTGGGGTATATCCTTTCAAGTATATCAGCAATCCGCTGCAAATTTTTGGTTAGATCCTCATTAAAGCTTTCATGAGAGCTCTTCAGGCTAAAAAAACCTCTAAAAAATTGTATATTATAGTTTTTAGGCACTTTTCTGACCCCAAATCAGGTAATGTGTTGTATGACGGTATCACAGCGTTCTAGGGCGTCAATGGCCGTATTTGATATGTGATGTTGCCCATAGGCTAGATTAGGCCTATCTTGTGCGCAAGAATCGTGCTTAATCCGCTAGATTCTACTTTTTGACCTTGGGAGAAACCGATGAAAAGACTCGCAATTCTTGGCATAACGGCCACTTTATTAACTACTCTAGGAGCTTGTATGCCTGGGCAACAAGGCGCTGGAGGTGGAGAATCTGGCGGTGGCGATATACTTATGTCTATACTGCCTTTAATCCTTATCTTTGTTGTTTTCTATTTCCTACTTATTCGACCAAACCAGAAAAAACAAAAAGCTCATAAAGAAATGTTACAACAAGTTGGCCGTGGTGACGAAATAGTAACCTCAGGAGGACTTGTAGGTAAAGTTGTTCGTTCTAGAGATGACCAACTACTAGTAGAGATAGCAACTGGTGTTCGCGTTAGATTAAAGAGAACAGGTATTGCTGATGTTACACGCCGTTCTGAGGTTGACTTTGATGACGAAGACGATTTTGAAGATGATCTAGACGGTGATGAAGAGGAATATTCTGAGGACTCTGAACTTGAGTCAGAAGAGGATAAAAAATCTGATAAATAATCTTCTCATTCCAGGAATATATAAGTTAAATCAAAGTTAAGAACATGCTAGATATTAAGCCATGGAGAATCATATTAGTAGCACTAGTTTGTGCTGCTGGCATTTTATTTATGGTTCCTAATTTCTTTGGTAAAGTAGACCTCCAAAATAACTACCCTTCCTGGTTGCCAAGAGAACAAGTATCTTTGGGACTTGATCTACAGGGAGGTTCTCACCTTTTACTTCAAGTCGAAATAGAAAGTTTAATAGAAGAGAAAATTGAGAGATTAGTTCCAACGGTAAGAACTGAACTACGTAGATCAGGTATTCGCTCATTAAATTGGAGAATAGATAAAAATGAGGTCATCTTTAAACTGGCAAATGTAGCTAATATAAATCGTGTCGAGAGTTTACTCGAATCTTTACTTACAGAACACAACATAGACCTTACTGAAGAAGCTTTTGTTAAAATTTCATTTACTGAAGATGCTCTAAGGGAATTAAGGATTGCAACTCTAAATCAATCCATAGAAATTATACGTCGCCGTATAGATGAAACAGGCGTTAGGGAACCTACAGTTGTTCGCCAGGGAACTGACCGAGTCTTGGTTCAGTTACCTGGTATTGACGACCCTGAGAGGATGAAAGAATTAATAGGTAAGACAGCTCGCCTTACGTTCCACTTGGTGGATCATAGAGTCAGTTCTGATGATATAATTCGAAACAAAATTCCCCCCGGCACTAAGGTGATGCAACTAGAACGCGGTGATGAGTTTGAACAAGAAGAACAGTCAAAAGAATTGATCGCAATAAGAAAAAAAGTTGAACTTTCAGGAGATGAGTTAGTTGAAGCATTAGCATCATTTCAAGATAATCAGCCGGTTGTCAGTTTCCGTTTTGATACATCAGGTTCCCGTAAATTTGGAGAAATTACTACTGAAAATGTTAATCGGTCCTTTGCAATAGTTTTAGATGATCGTGTAATAAGTGCCCCTAATATTAATGAACCAATACTAGGTGGCGCAGGAGTAATAAGTGGAAACTTTTCTGTACAATCTGCTAATGACCTAGCACTTTTACTTTCAGCGGGAGCTTTGCCTGCACCTATGAGGGTTTTAGAAGAAAGAACTGTAGGTCCAGGACTTGGTGCAGATTCAATAAGAGCTGGAACAATTGCCTGCATTATAGGTTTAATTGCTGTTATTATATTTATGGTTTTTTATTATGGTTTTTTTGGGCTAATTGCAGATTTAGCTTTAATTCTTAACCTCGTTATAATAATTGGTGTACTCTCTTTATTACAGGCAACTCTCACTCTACCGGGTATAGCGGGTATAGTATTAACTATTGGCATGGCAGTTGATGCTAATGTTCTAATTTTTGAACGTATCAGGGAAGAATCACGATCAGGCAGGACGACCTTTTCGGCCATGGAATCTGGATATAAACAAGCTTTCAGAACAATAATAGACTCTAACCTTACGACACTAATAGCGGCAATAATCTTATATCTCATAGGCTCTGGACCGGTAAAAGGGTTTGCTGTAACTCTTGGTATTGGAATTGTAACGTCCATGTTTACTGCAATGATTGTAAGCCGATATTTATTAATTCTATGGCTTAGAAAAAGGCGTCCAAGCGCCCTACCATTATAGCTGGAGAAATTTATGTTCGGTTTTCGTTTCATACCTGATCAAACTAATTTTCCTTTTTTAGAATTAAGGAAAATATTTTTTGTTTTATCTGGAATCTTAATTATTCTTTCTGCTGCTTTATTATCATCTAAAGAACTAAATTTTGGTATAGATTTTGCTGGTGGTATTGCTATTGAAATTGAAACTGAATCTAAAACTGACTTTACTCAAATGCGGAAATTATTAGATGTTCTTGATTTAGGTGAAATCAGCTTGCAAGAATTTGGTGTTGATAATCATGCGCTTCTAAGAATAGAACGCCAGGATGGAGATGGAGAGGCTCAACAGGCAGCTATTACAAGCGTAAAGCAAGCTTTGTCTGCCTATCCTGAAAAAATTACTTACCGTAGAACGGAATCCGTTGGACCAACAGTTGGAGGTGAGCTAATCCAGGCTGGTATAATTGCTATTATAGCAGCAATTGTACTCATGCTTGCTTATATCTGGTTTAGATTTGAGTTACCATTTGCTATCGGTGCGGTTTTAGCTTTAGTTCATGATGTTGCATTAACACTTGGCATGCTTTCTTTGACAGGTTTTGAGGTAAATCTAGCATCTGTTGCTGCAGTTCTTTTAATAGTTGGTTACTCAATGAATGATACTGTAGTTGTTTATGATCGAGTTAGAGAAAATCTTCGTAAGCATAAAAAGCTTTCTCTGTTACAATTATTAAATCGTTCAGTAAACGAGACTTTATCCAGAACTGTAATTACATCAGCTACGACACTATTGGCTTTAGTAGCTTTATTCATTTTCGGTGGAGAGGTTATACGTGGATTTAGTTTTACCATGATATGGGGAGTAATAGTAGGTACATACTCTTCTGTTTTTGTCGCTGCAGCCTTACTAATTTATCTAAAGCCCGAAAGAGATGGTAAGAAAAAATCTGAAGGCCGATACGCTGATGCCGAAAGACTACAATCAGAACATGAAAAAAACTTAGATATTAATGAAGGTTTATTAGGTATTGATTCTGAAAATAATCAAAATAATACGGATCAATCTACCTCTGAATTAAAAGCCAAAGTTCGTTCAAAGCGGAAACGCACCAGGCGTAATCGAAGGAATAGAAAGAAAAAATAATAATAGGATATAAATTTTGGAGATAAAACCTCATAAAATCGAAGAATATCAATTTATAAGATCATATGACTCCAATGGTTTTCTAGTCAGTGGTGTAAATTTTACAGGTCCAATCCTTATTTCTAAAGAACAAACATTTAATTGGAATTTTAAAAACAAAATAGAAACTATGACTTTTAGTGACGTTTCTAAGATAAATGAAATCCAAGATATAGATGTATTACTTATAGGTACCGGTAAAACATTTAAAATGATCTCTAATGACTTTCGTGCAGCTCTTAGATCAAATGGAATAGGAGTAGAAAGTATGGATACACCTGCTGCCTGTAGGACATACAATGTTTTGATTACTGAGGCGAGAGGGGTAGTTGGGGCAATTTTGCCGAATTCTTCTATTATTCAGTAATACATATTAGAAGCTACTTTCTTGCCATAATAGCTGCCGACAGGCCTGATCTAATCGATCCCTCTATTGTGGCTGGTAGATGAGTATCAGTCCAATCACCAGCTAAAAAAATATTTTTCCAACGAGTTTTTGTTTTTGGCCTTAATTTTATATTATTTGGTGTCTGAGCAAATGTTGCCCTTTTTTCTTTTACTATACGGAATGGGGGGATTGAATGATCTTCTATGTTAAGAGCTATTGAAATGTCTTTCCATAAAAGTTTTGCTATATTATCTGATTTTTCTTCTACCAAATCGTTTGCAGCACTTACGGTAGCTGAAACTATATTTTCTCTAAAAAATATCCAATCTACAGTTCCACCGATTAAACCAAGAAAAGGTGATGAATAGGGACGCTGAGGTATACGACTAAGTTTAAAATGGGCATTAACAATTGGCCTAGTTTCTGTGGGCGCTTTAATGCCAGGTAGCAGTTGTGGGGCAATATTTGAAGGAACAGCAATAATTACTATATCTTTTTTACTAAGCTGAATGTAGGAATTATTTTGAAAAATTAATTCTTTAGCTCTTTTTTCGGAAAAAATAATTTCTTTTAACCTTTCACCGTAGTTTATTTTTCCCCCATTATCTTCAATAAATTCTATCGCTGGGGTTATTAAGGCAGGGCCTAGCCCTTCTTTGGTAAAATATGGTCTTGCTGATAATTCCCCACCACCAAAAGTTAATTTAACCATAGGCCATAGTAGTTTTGCTGAAGCTGAGGAAATTTCAGTATTTAAAACAGCACGAGTAACAGGATCCCATAATCTTTCTTTCATATATTTATTTTTTCCTAAATATTTATCAACGGTAGCTGAACGTGAACCTGTAATAAGACGTAGCGTTGATAAATAATTAATCCATTTTGTATTAGGTATCCTTCTTCGAGGTGAAAATACCCACCATGGTATCTTTCCTGCATTAGGGCGTATATCCCATGTTTCTCCTGAAACTAGGTCTAAAAATGGAAAATGAGCAGGGCTTTCTGGTTGTAACCCTGTTTCGTTACCTATTACTTTTAAATAAGCAAATACACTCTTATTGGCACCTAATACAAGATGGTTTCCATTATCAATGAGACAATCAAGGGATTCATCAAAGAAGGAACGGCACCTTCCACCTGCATGGGGTGCAGCTTCATAGATATGAGTTGATTTATATCCTGATGCGGTCAGGGCAACACCTGCAGCTAAACCTGAAAGTCCTGCACCAATTATATGGAAATTCTTATTTTTCATATAAATTTCTTACAACAAAGCCTTAATAGAGGTAATTACAATACTCAAGAGATGATAACATATATCATACGCGATGTTAGATTCTGGAAATACATGCAAATAATTGATGTCTGAGGCTAATTGCATATGGGTATTGAGCATAAAAACGCAGTTAAACAAAGCACAGAGTATATAAATCTCTCTAAATTTGTTCGAGCTAGCGATTATGAGCGTTATTTAGCTGCTGGTTTTTCTTCTTCATCATTAAGAAGAGAACTTATTTACTTAATAGCATTTAATAAAGAAATATTACAAATACCTGATAAAGTTACAGAAAGCATGATTGGTCGTATAAGATTACAGTGGTGGAGAGAGTCTTTATTCGAGAGGAAACAAGTCGCTCGCACGGGCAATGAAATATTGGACGGAATTAATTTTTTACGTAATAAGTATGATATTGGAGATGATATTTTTGAAAACATTATAAAGCATGCAGAGTCTGATTTAGAAGGTTTTACACCAAACAGTATGTCAGATGTTATAAATCATTCTACTTTGTCGGGGGGGGCTCTTAACGAATCTATTGCAAATATATTAGCTCCTAATTTACCAAAAATTGCTATTTTAGCAAATCAATATGGTACTGCATGGTCACTTACTAAATCTATGATCGACCTTCCATACTTAGGTATACGGGCAAAATCATATTTACCACTTGACCATATACATAGAGAAGGTCTTACCGGGAAAAATATTTTTGATAAAGTTAATAGTAATAAATTATCTGTAATAATTAATTCTATTATTAATGAGGCAATAAATTTTTTACCTCCTACAGACGGTATTTCTAATCAAGACCTTAATCGGGCAAAACCTGTATTCTTATTAAGAACTATTACATTATATTATATTAATAAACTTCGTTCTAATAATTATGATCCCTGGGAGTTAACTCTGTCTTCTAATAGAGTCAATCTACTTTTAAAGCTTGGACTAGCTTCATTATTTAGTAAATACTAGATTAATAAAGTTATCTGTCTTTTCTTTTTCTTAGATGATTAATTAAAACTCCTATAGTAAGTCCAATAAATAATGGAATCATAACTATAAGAATAAGCGGTAAATTGAAGGTCCAAACCAATACATTAACTTCAATTGGTGTAACATTTTGCAAGGCTATAACTATCTGTAAAATAGTCACTAAAATAACAATGATTAACTTCTTATTTTGAAATATAAATTTCATCCTATTATGTTTCTCTACCAATTAATAATTCTCTAGATTTTTTTGGTAATTGTTCTAACCAATTATCTATTTCGCATAAAGCACGTTTGGATATAGCTTCCCTCCTAATTTTTTTGGGTAATTTATCTTTTAACGAATCAATTAATCCAAAATTAATATTCATAGGTTGAAAGTTTTTTCCACGCCCATCAACAGTGCCATTAATTATATATTCAACCAAAGCACCTAAAGCAGTAGAGGTGGGTGGTAGTAGTGGTTTATGGTCATATAATTCAGAAATAATTAATTGACCAACTATTAATCCGATTGCTGCACTCTCAACATAACCTTCTACACCAACTATTTGGCCAGCAAAATAAATATTAGTTCTATTTTTTAGACGTAGTTGTTTATCAAGAATATCAGGACTGTTTAGGAAAGTATTCCTATGTATTCCGCCTAATCTGGCAAAGCGTGCATTTTTTAAACCTGGTAATTGTCTTAAAATATCAACTTGTGACTTATGTTTAATTTTAGTCTGAAATCCGACCATATTATATAATGTAGCTGCTGTATTATCCTGCCTTAATTGAATGACAGCGTAAGGAACTTTACCGGTTTTTGGATTAATTAGTCCAACAGGTTTCATTGGACCATAACGAAGCGTATCAATACCTCTTGAGGCCATAACTTCGATTGGCAAGCACCCTTCAAAATATGGAGTATCACTTTCCCAATCTTTTAATTCTTTATTTTCTGCATGTATGAGACCTTGAACAAATTTAATATAATCTTCTTTATCAAGGGGGATGTTGATATATGCAGCCTTATCTCCACCTGGCCCGGACTTATCGTAACGAGACTGGTACCATGCAAAAGAAAAGTCTATGCTATCACGATAAATTATTGGTGCTATAGAATCAAAAAAAGCAAGTGAATTCTCGCCAGTATAATTGATAATACTTTTACTTAATAAATCTGATGTTAATGGCCCTGTTGCAATTATATGCTTCCTTTTATCAGAAGGTGGGGGAAGTTCTTGATACTCTTTTGTGATTAACTTAAATAAAGGTGAAACGGCTAAAGAATCTTGAACAGTATTAGAAAAATTATGACGATCAACTGCTAATGCTCCTCCTGCAGGAACCTTATTAAAATCAGCTGATTTTAAAATTAGTGAGTTACATTTTCGCATTTCTTCATGAAGCAGTCCTATAGCATTATTTTTATAATCATCAGACCTAAATGAGTTTGAGCAAACTAGTTCTGATAGTGTAGATGTTTTATGGGCATTAGTTTGTTTATTGGGTCTCATTTCAAACATTACAACGGGGATGTTTGCAGAAATAAGCTGCCAAGCAGCTTCACAACCAGCAAGGCCTCCACCAATTATAATTACTTCTTCTTTATGCATATTTTTTTAGAGTATCTGATAGATATCTACCGGTTTGACTTTTTTTAACTTTTGCCACTAATTCAGGGCTACCTTTAGCAATAATTTTCCCCCCACCTATACCACCTGATGGTCCTAGATCAACAATATGATCAGATGTTTTAATTATTTCAAGATTGTGTTCAATAACTATAATTGTATTCCCATTATCAACTAAAGTATGTAATACCTCTAATAATTTTTTTACGTCTGCAAAATGCAAGCCTGTTGTTGGTTCGTCGAGAATATATAAGGTTCGTCCTGTAGCTCTTCGAGATAATTCTTTCGCAAGCTTAATTCTTTGAGCCTCACCGCCAGAGAGAGTAGTAGCTTGTTGTCCAATTCTTATATAACCAAGCCCAACCCTATTTAAAGTTTCCATTTTTTTTCTAATTGAAGGGACTGCTGCAAAAAATGCTGATCCTTCGTCTACGGTCATATCAAGTACATCAGCTATTGATTTTCCTTTATATAATATTTCTAGAGTTTCTCTATTATACCTCTTACCTCTACATTCATCGCATTGGACATAAATATCAGGTAGAAAATGCATTTCTATTTTAATTAAGCCATCACCCTGACATATTTCACATCTACCTCCCTTAACGTTGAATGAAAAACGTCCTGCTTTATATCCTCGTGCCCTAGACTCTGGTAAGCCTGCATACCAATCACGTATAGGTCCAAATGCTCCAGTGTAAGTTGCGGGGTTTGATCTTGGTGTCCTACCTATAGGCGATTGATTAATATCAACTACCTTATCAAAGTTTTCTAATCCCTTTATAGAGCGATGAGCTCCAGACCTAACTCTAGATTTATTTATAATAGATGCGGCTTCAGAAAAAAGTGTATCAATTACGAGTGTAGATTTGCCACTACCGGATACACCTGTAATACAATTAAAGACACCTATTGGTATTTCTACATCTATATTTTGCAGATTATTTTCTGATGCACCAAGGATGCTTAAGAACTTTCCATCCTTTGCTTTTCGTCGATCATTCGGTATTTCTATACGTTCTTTACCCGATAAATATAAACCAGTTAAGCTATTTGCTGAGTCCATAATAGCCTCTGGACTACCTTCAGCTACTATTTCTCCACCATTAACACCTGCTCCTATACCCATATCTATTACATAATCTGCACTTCTAATTGCCTCTTCATCATGCTCTACGACAATGACTGTATTTCCTAAGTCACGTAGTTTTGTTAACGTAGCTAGTAATCTTGAATTATCACTTTGATGTAGTCCAATAGATGGCTCATCAAGAACGTATAAGACTCCTGTTAGTCCAGAACCAATTTGTGATGCCAAACGTATTCGTTGACTTTCACCACCTGATAATGTTCCGGATTTTCTTGAAAGCGATAGATAACCTAACCCTACATCATTTAAAAAATTAAATCTTTCCTTTATTTCTTTTATTATTCGTTTTGATATTTCTTTCTCTTTATCTGTTAGATGTGACTCAAGAGTGTTAATCCACTTAGATGCCTCTAAAATTGCAAAGTTTGTGACTTCTCCAATATGTAGATCATTTATTTTTACAGCTAGTGCTTCTGCTCTCAAACGATATCCATCACATTCTGTGCAAGAGTTCTCTGTTTGATACTTAGACAACTCTTCTCTTAACCAAGATGCATCTGATTCTTTCCAGCGTTTTTCTAAAGTCTTAATTATACCATCAAAAGGTTGCGAGATAGAATATTTACGGTTTCCGTCATCATAGGTAAATTCAATATTTTCACCACCAGAACCTTCAAGACATATACGCTTTTCGTTTATCTCTAAATCTTTCCAAAGTGTTTTTGTGGAAAAATTATAATGTTTAGCTATACTTGATATAGTTTGTTGGTAATATGGTGAGGAATTTTTAGACCAAGGCTTTATAGCTCCTTCATCGATTGATAAAGAAGGTTCAATAATAAGTTTAGAATCAAAAAATAAACGTAACCCTAAACCGTCACATCGAGGGCAAGCACCTTGAGGGTTGTTAAAGGAGAAAAGACGGGGTTCAATTTCTTCTATTGTAAAGCCTGATACAGGACATGCAAAACGTGAAGAATAAATGGAGCGTTCTCCAGAATCAGCATTTTCAATAACTAAAAGACCTTCTGTTAAAGAAAGCGCAGTTTCTATACTGCTTGCTAGTCTATTGCCAAGTTTATCTTCTATTTTAATTCTATCTACTACAACTTCAATATCGTGTTTAATATTTTTTTTAAGTGGGGGGACTTCATCGATTGAATAAATTTTACCATCAACTTTCACACGCGAAAAACCTTGCTTAATTAAATTTGACAGCTCTTTACGATACTCGCCTTTTCGAGCACGTACTATCGGCGCCATCAGGTAAATACGTGTACCAATTGGAAGGCCAGTTACACTGTCTACTATTTGACTAACACTCTGACTTGTTATTGGTAATCCTGTGGCTGGGGATATTGGCTGTCCAATTCTAGAGAACAATAATCGCAGATAATCATATATTTCTGTAACTGTTCCTACTGTTGAGCGAGGATTTCTTGATGTTGTTTTTTGTTCTATAGAAATTGAGGGTGATAACCCTTCTATACTATCAACATCAGGTTTTTCCATCAGTTGTAGGAATTGTCTTGCATATGCGGAAAGGCTTTCAACATACCTTCTCTGTCCCTCAGCATATATAGTATCAAAGGCTAGTGAAGATTTTCCTGACCCAGAAAGACCAGTAATAACAATTAGTTTATTCCGCGGTATATCTATATCAATATTTTTAAGATTATGTTCAGACGCACCACGTATAGATATAACAGAAGAATCTATCGGTTGAGCAACGTTTTTAAGCTTTTTTCTTTCTCTCTTGGACACTTTACTACTTTTCTAGTTGAGTTGGCTATTGCCCTTATATAATCCCATGGTAGGGTGGTATCAATATATCTAATATCAACAAATTTTTTTCATAATACTTTAAAGAGGGTATCAATGGCTGGTAGTGTTAATAAAGTAATACTGGTAGGAAATTTGGGTCGCGATCCTGAAGTTAGACAAATGCAGGATGGTAACCCTGTTGTAAACCTTTCTATTGCAACATCAGAGAGTTGGCGCGATAAATCAAGTGGTGAACGTAGGGAACGTACAGAATGGCACCGAGTGGTAATTTTCAATGAACGTCTGGCTGAAGTTGCTCAAAAATATTTAAATAAGGGTGCAAGAATATACATTGAGGGACAACTGCAAACACGTAAATGGACAGATCAATCAGGAGTTGAGAAATATTCAACTGAAGTCATCTTAAACCGTTTTCGGGGAGATCTACAGATGTTAGATAGACTTGGAGATAGTGACGGTAACTCAATTTCAGATGGCTCAAGCAGTGGTAATGATAGTTCTCAAATTCAAGGCTCTAACTCTTCTATTGGTAGTGACTTAGATGATGAGATACCATTTTAGCTAGTATCTTTATAAATACTCTTTATGTAGCAAAAAATACCATTATAAGCTATTGTTAAATATAGTTATTTTTTGTTTCAATGTATCATTGTTGCTTCTTTTAAAATGAGGTAAAATAATTAAACACGAATTTTTTCCGATTCGTCCTCATTTAACAATTTTAGAGGCTAGAGCAGGTCTTTGAATAACGAACCGCCGGCCCCGCCGCCTGAAAGTCCAGAGGTTACAGAGGTGCAAGATTTTCCTCCAGTTTCAATAGAGGAGGAAATGAAACGTTCCTACCTGGATTATGCAATGAGCGTAATAGTATCACGTGCTCTCCCAGATGTTCGCGATGGTTTGAAGCCTGTTCATAGGCGCATTCTGTTTGCAATGCACGAAAGTGGTTATGATTGGAACAAAGCCCATAGAAAGTCTGCTAGAGTAGTAGGGGATGTAATGGGTAAATATCACCCTCATGGTGATGGGGCTATATATGATGCAATGGTTCGCATGGCCCAAAGTTTTTCAATGAGATTACCTCTTGTTGATGGTCAAGGTAACTTTGGGTCTATGGATGGTGATCCACCTGCTGCTATGCGTTATACAGAAGTTAGAATGGCTAAACCTGCCCATTCCCTTATTGAGAATATTGATAAAGATACTGTTGATTTTCAGGATAATTACGATGGTTCAGCAAGAGAACCCTCGGTATTGCCTGCTGAGTTTCCAAATCTTTTAGTAAACGGTGCAGGTGGAATTGCTGTTGGAATGGCAACAAATATTCCTCCCCATAACCTAGGTGAAGTAATAAAAGCTTGTTGTGCGTATTTAGACAATGAAGATATCTCTCTAGATGAGTTAATAGAAATTGTCCCTGGTCCTGATTTTCCTACTGGTGCTCAAATTTTAGGCCGCGCAGGCATGAGGCAGGCCCTAAAAACTGGTCGAGGATCAGTTGTTATGAGAGGACGTACTCATGTTGAAGAAATTAGAAAAGACAGAGAAGCCATAATTGTTACTGAAATCCCATACCAAGTTAATAAGTCTAGGATGCTAGAACGTATAGCCGAGCTTGTCCGCGATAAAAAAATTGAAGGAATAAGTGATCTGCGAGATGAATCAGATCGTGATGGTGTCAGGGTAGTGGTTGAATTGAAAAGAGATGCTGTAGCAGAAGTTGTTTTGGCTCAGCTTTATCGTTATTCACCTTTACAGACTAGTTTTGGTGTAAATATGCTTGCCTTAAATGGGGGCCGTCCTGAGTTAATGAATTTGAAGGATGTTATCTCAGCATTTATAGCATTCAGAGTGGAGGTAATTACTCGGCGCACTAAATTTGAGTTAGGTAAAGCAAGAGAGCGTGCTCATATTTTAGTGGGCCTTGCAGTTGCGGTTGAAAATATAGATGACATTATTGCAGCTATCCGTAAATCAAAAGACCCTTCGGAAGCTAGAGAGAGCCTAACTGGAAGAGATTGGCCAGTAAAAAATGTAGCTGACCTTGTAGATTTAATTGCTGACCCCAGACAAAGTGTAAGCAAGAACAAAGAAGTTCGTTTAACTGATGAACAATCAAGGGCTATTTTAGAATTGCGATTACAACGATTAACCGCAATGGAGCGCGATAAAATTGCAAGTGAATTACATGATATAATGGATCAAATAAAAAATTATATTCAAATCTTACAAGATAGAGAAACTTTAAGGGATTTATTAAGGTCTGAACTATTAAAAATAGATGAAAATTTTAGTGATCCACGTCGTACAGAGTTAGTCGAACAAGAATTTGAAGCAGATATTGAGGACCTTATTCAAAGAGAAGATATGGTCGTTACTCTTTCTCATACGGGATATGTAAAACGTGTTGCTTTATCTAAATATCGCTCACAAAAAAGAGGCGGAAAAGGCCGATCGGGTATGCGCCTCAAAGATGAAGATTTTGTTAGTAGCGTTTTTGTCGTGAATACTCATACACCTGTCTTGTTTTTTTCAACTGCAGGCAAGGTTTATAAACTTAAAGTATATAAGCTTCCAATTGCCGAACCTCAGGCACGAGGAAAGGCCCTTGTGAATTTATTACCATTAGAGGAAGGGGAGACTATTTCAACAATTTTACCTATGCCTGAGGAAGAAAATGAGTGGAGTAATTTAGAACTAATGTTTGCTACTGTATCAGGCTACGTAAGAAGAAATAGTGCTTCTGATTTTATAAATGTACCATCTAACGGTAAAATTGCCATGAAACTGTCTCAGGGTGATGGTATTATAGGTGTATCTATTTGTAGTAGTGATGATGATGTCTTGCTTGCTGCATCTGGTGGTAAATGCGTTCGTTTTCAGGTAACTGATGTTAGGGTATTCAAAGGGAGAAGTTCACAGGGTGTCCGTGGCATGCTACTCGCAGGTAATGATAAGATAGTATCTATGACCATCCTAAGCCATGTTAAACTGACATCTGAAGAACGGGATGGCTACTTTGGTAGAAAAAGAGAAGGGATCGTCCCAACTCTTGAAAGTGAAAGAAGGAATATTCTTTCCGTATCTGAGCAATTTTTACTTACTGTTAGATCTGATGGATATGGAAAACGGACTTCAGCACATGACTATAGACTTACCCGTAGGGGTGGTAAGGGTGTAATAAATATAGATTTAGGTAATAATAGCCATGTCGTATCGACTATGCCGGTAGAAGACAATTCTGGTGTAATGTTAGTAACTGACGCAGGTCAGATGATAAGGTGTGCAGTTGAAGATATTAGTAAAGTTGGACGCAGTGCTAGAGGAGTGCGTATTTTTAGACTTTCAGATGGAGAACATGTTGTGGCATTAGCTCAACTTGTTGATCAAGATAGCCATGAACAGCTGACTGAGCATGTTGATCAAGATATTAATAACAAAAATTCGGTTGATAGTAATTCTGGTGTTGCAGAATAATTTGTTTAAATTAGGAAACATATTCATTTTGAGGGTGTTTCAATGAGTAATAAAAAAGTTGGCGTTTATCCTGGTACATTTGACCCTATTACCGCTGGTCATACTGATATTGTTAAAAGAGCTCTGAGAGTTGTAGATGAGCTTATTATTGGAGTTGCTGTAAACTCAACGAAAAGACCACTATTTAATATCACAGAAAGACTAGAAATGGTCAGGAATGAACTTAACCCTATATGTCATGATAGGATAAAGGTCGAGTCATTTGATAATCTGCTTATGCATTTTGTCCAAGATGTTGGTGGAACTATAATTGTGAGAGGGTTAAGAGCATTATCAGATTTTGAATATGAATTCCAAATGACAGGTATGAATACTAGATTGAATTCTGATGTAGAAACTATTTTTTTGATGGCTTCTGAGAACCACCAATTTATAGCTTCAAAACTTGTTAAGGAAATAGCTGCTTTGGGTGGAGATATCTCCACCTTTGTTTCCCCAGAGATTGCCTTACGCCTAAAAAAGCGGTTGGCGTCTCAAGAGCGCTAAATAAACATTTCGTTATTCTAATGGATGTTAATTCCTTTGATTACAATCTACCCAAAGCTTTGATTGCTGATCGTCCAGTGATTCCCCGGGATTCATCAAGG